>Ga0315298_1000602_pt1 | contig 69583 bp, 45 predicted proteins | sample WHS_1_MG_FD_203077 | JGI IMG/M metagenome (GOLD analysis project Ga0315298, IMG submission 203077) | Extremophilic microbial mat communities from Washburn Hot Springs, YNP, Wyoming, USA - WHS_1_MG | ecosystem: Environmental > Aquatic > Thermal springs > Hot (42-90C) | place: USA: Wyoming...
TTGCCCACTATTCTGGACATGCAGTGATAGACTGTGCTTTTACCCTGAAGTTTAATTCGGGGCAGTCTCATTACAACCTCCTTGATTGTTGTGTTTCTCCTTGTAACAGGGCGACAGGCCCGAGGCCGACCTCCTCTGGCCGGCAGGTGCCTGGGCATGTCCGGGTCAGAGCCCTGGGCGCCCAAACACCGTGCCTGTCACCGTATTTGGCCGTAACATGCCACAAGTCGGGCTGGGAATCAAGGGTCGAACCACAGTGTCAACGAGGTTCCGCACCAATACACATCGTGTCTGTCCCCATATTCGGCCCAGCAAGCGCCCTTTCGGTCTCCCCATTGAAAGTTGAAAGTTGAACGTTGGACGTTGTGCGTTCCCAGCCAGTTTACCGGTCGACCAATACACATCGTGTCTGTCCCCATATCCGGCGAACCATGCGCCCTTTCGGTCACCCCGTTGAAAGTTGAGAGTTGAATGTTGGACGTTGAACGTTCCCAATCGGTATGCCGGACATCGTGTCTGTCCCCATATTGCGGGGGCCAGATGCCACGCCACGGTTCCGCAGTCACACGGGGTTCGGGTGTCGGCGAGGTTTTGTTCCAAGGCGACAGGCTTTCTCAAGGTAGTCTGTCAACGTCGCGTTCGGTTTCCCGGAGAAATTGACTTTTCATTCTGGATCATATCTGACAAAAATTGCGGATTCGGAAGCGCGATCAGACACGATATGAAAGAATACACATCAGGCGACCTGAGAAACTTTGCGATTGTGGGCCATGCCACATGTGGGAAGACAATGCTCAGCGAGGCAATGCTCGCTTGCAGCGGCGTAATTGGCCGCATGGGCAGCATTTCAAACGGCACTACAGTGTCCGATTACCATGAAAGTGAGCAAAAACGCGGAATTTCAATCCATGCCACTCTTCTTCATACCGAATGGCAGGGTAAAAAGTTCAACATAATCGACACACCAGGATACCTCGATTTCATCAGCGAAGCACTGGCCTCGCTAAGGGTGTGCGATTTCGCCCTGGTCGTCGTCCACGGCGTTGACGGAATCGGGCTCGGAACCGAGCGCGTTTGGCAATACGCCACCGAATTCGGAATCCCGAAAATGATGGTTGTCAACATGCTCGACAAGGAACACACCAATTTCGACGGTATTCTCGCCAAACTGAAAGAACTTTACGGACGACACGTTTTCCCGCTCGCCCTGCCCGTAAACGCGGGACCGGGCTTCGACAAGACACTCGATGTGATGCGCCAATCGGTGGTAACCTACGCAAATGACCAAAGCGGCAAATACACCGAATCAGCCCCAACAGGGGAACTCGCCGACCAAATCCAGCGTCTTCACAGCGAACTGATCGAACTGGTTGCCGAATCTGACGATTCGCTCCTCGAAAAATTCCTCGAGAAAGGCAATCTGACAGAAGAGGAAATGCGCGGAGGTGTCCATGCCGCGTTCCAGCAGGGGAACCTCATCCCGGTGTTCTGTGCCGCAGGAGAACGAAATGTTGGCGTGGCGCGTTTGATGGATTTCATTGCCAAGTATGCCAGCTCGCCCATGGACCGACCGGTTGCGAAAGGGCTCGGGCCGGACAACGAACCTGTCGAGGTGCGGATTGATGATTCGCAAACGGTTCTCCATGTGTTCAAGACGCTCAATGAACAGCACATTGGCGAGATGTCGTTCTTCCGCGTTTATTCCGGAACTGCGCGGTTCGGAGCAGACATGATCAATGCGAGCCGGAACATCACCGAACGCATCGGCCAAATCTTCATCTTGAACGGGAAAAACCGCGAAAACGTCAACAGTCTCGTAGCCGGCGACCTCGGCGCCGTCGTCAAGCTCAAAAACACCCACACCGGTGATACACTCTGCAGCCCGGGCTTGAATGTACGGCTTCCCGCTGTCCAATTCCCGAAACCGAGCATCCACGCCGCCTTGAAATTGAAAGCCAAAGGCGAGGAAGACAAGGTCGCTCAGGGATTGGCAGCGATCAGCGCCGAAGACCCAACCTTCTCATACCAGGTTGACGCAGAACTGCACCAAACCGTGCTTTCGGGACAGGGCGAACTCCACCTGCAGGTCGTATCAGAACAACTCAAGAACCGATACAAGGTTGATTTCGACCTCGTGGCTCCGAAGATACGTTTTCGCGAAACAATTCGTTCCAAGGGCGACGCCAAATACAGGCACAAGAAGCAAACCGGCGGCGCAGGCCAGTTCGCCGAGGTGTGGATGCGCATCGAACCAAAACCGCGTGGCACAGGTGTCGAGTTCACTCAAAGTCTCACCGGCCAAAACGTGGACAGAGTGTTCGTTCCTTCTGTCGAGAAGGGCGTTAACGCCGCGTGTGCCGAGGGCATCCTCGCCGGTTACAGGGTGACAGATGTCAAGATAGATTTCTACGACGGCAAACAGCACCCGGTTGATTCAAAGGATATCGCATTCCAAATTGCAGGCAAAGAGGCTTTCAAAGAAGCTTTCATGAACGCCCGCCCATGCCTGCTCGAACCAATTCACCTCGTCGAAATCAAAGTGCCCGAAGATGCCATGGGCAATGTGATTGGTGACTTGTCAAGTCGGCGCGGCAAAATACTCGGCATGGACGCCGCCGGCGGATTCCAGATTATCAAAGCGCACGTGCCAGCCATGGAGCTTTATCAGTATTCTACCGTGCTTCGATCCCTCACAGGAGGCCGCGCAGCCCACACAGAGGAGTTCGACCATTACGAGGAAATGCCAAAGGAAATCGAGCAAAAGATTATTGCCGAAAGCAAAAAAGCCAAAGAAGAGCAACAATAAAGCCCTCGGACTGTCAAATTTTTTGCTTCCGTCCGAGTACGGCCTGATTAACATAGCCCCGTGCCAGAACAACAGGGCCAACGCATCTTGTCCCCGATGACCCGCCCTGCGAGGTCGCACGCGCCGCGGCATTGGCGACCCGCCGACGCGCATCTTTACGCAGCGTGGGGTGTCGTTCTTTTGGCGTTCGCACTGTCAATTGCATGGTTGCTCACCAAGGGACCAACCGGTCCGTGGCGCTGGTTCGACAGTGCGTTCATCCTCCTCATATCGTTGATGTCTGTTTTCTCAGCGGCAAGGAGGTTGCCAGCTCAAAACATTGTGCCAGCGGCTCTGATCATTCTGGGCACAAGCGCACTGGCAATAGCCACGTTTGCATATTATGTGTCGGATCCCTCGAGTAATTCGAAGGTCGGGTTTAATGACTCTTTTGGCCCTTCGATCCTCAACTCGAATGACAAACGCCTGTTGCCATGGCAGCTCCCTTTCCTGATCCTTGCAATGACGCTCAGCAGCCGTGAAACCACGCGTTTGATCCTGCGCCCGTGGCGGCGGGAAAAGAACTACGGCTTGTGGCTGCTCGGAATTTCCACCCTGTTGGTGCTGTTTGTTTGCGTTGCCATGGAACCTTTCGCGATCAAGGTGGCAAACTGGTGGAAATGGCAACCGGACACGTCGAACGCAGATTCATGGCATGGCGCGCCATGGTGGGCGTTTGCGTGTTGGCTCACATTGGTGCTGGTGGTCTATTGGTTTGCGGGCCCGTGGCTCATTGTCAAACGTCCGCTTTCGATGATTCCCGACCTCAGCCCGGTCGGCGTTTGGTTGTTGCTTTTGGTTTATTTCACGCTTGGAAACATCACCAAGATCGCCGAGGGACTTTGGCAGGCAGTGATCGCTGCTGTGGTAGCCGCGATACCCGTGTGCTTCATGGCATGGCGCGGCTGGAAATTGTCTCAGCCGCCTGTCACGCCTGCTCCGGCGCCCGCTTCGTCAAGCGAAGCCGCGTAACTCTCGGCCCGTCCACCTCTTCCACGAACAATTCACAGCGACCGATCACCACCCGATCGCCCGGCTTCGGAAACCCGCCCAACCGCTGAGTCACGAACCCGCTCGTTGTGGTGACACCCTCCTCGTGAAGCGGCTCGCCGACGAGATTCGCCAGCTCATGCAAAGGCAAAATCCCGTCCAACTCCCAAACACGGTCGCCTCGGGCAACAACCATCGGCTTTTCCTGATCAAACTCGTCCTGAATCTGTCCGACCAACTCCTCCAAAATGTTCTCCAACGTCAGCATCCCAACTGTCCCGCCGTATTCATCCACCACGATCGCAAAATGAAGGCGCTCGTCCAGGAACAACTTGAGCACGCGTTCGAGCCGCGCCGTTTCAGGAACGTAAATCAACCTTTTCGCCGCCCGCCGCAGGTCACCGCCCCGCCTGGCCTTGTTACGAAGCGCATACAGGTCCTTGATGTGCACAACGCCCAACGTCTTGTCTAGGTCGCCCCCTTCACAAAGCGGAAAACGTGAATACCGGCTTGTCTCCGCAATGTTCAGGCATTCCTCGATGCTGGACTCTGTGTTCAGCACAACCATCTCACGGCGCGGTCGCATTACCTCGCACACCTTGCGGTGTGCAAGGTCAAAAGCGTTCAATGCAAGGTGCCGGCTGAACGCCATTTCGGAAGTCCGCTGAGCAGGTGCAGCCAGCAAAAGACGCAGTTCTTCCTCGGACTGCACAGAATCGTGCGCACCTCGGGGTTGCAAGCCAAGTTGACGCAGAATCCACAGTGAACTCTGGTTCAACAGCCAAATGAACGGGTACGAAACGAAATGAAAAACCTCGAGTGGTCGCGACACAAACAGTGCCACCGGCAACGGTCGTTGAATCGCAAGCCACTTCGCCGCCTGTTCACCAGCGGTAATATGCAGAAAAGTTATGGTACCAAAACCGACGAGGACCGAGATTGTTTCCCTTGTGTGTGCCGAGCCGGGATCATCCACGCCCAGCAATGGCCAGATCGGGCTCAGGACCGCGCTGAACACCGGCTCGCCAACCCAACCAAGCGCCAAACTGGCGATTGTCACACCCAGTTGACACGCGCTCAAAGACGCATCGAGCTTGCTTATCACGCGCTTCGTGATCGCCGCTCGCTTCTGGCCCTTCGCAATCAGCGTGTCAAGCTGCGTTTCCCTGACCTTGACAAGCGCGAATTCAGAAGCGACGAAGAACGCGTTCATCAGCACCAGCGCCAATGCCGCCAACAGCTTCAGCAGTATCTCCAATAACGTGCTCGAGTCCATCGATCAAATGCTGATGTCGCCAAACAAGAACCGCAGAATATCCTGAAACGTCACGATGCCGACTTCTCTCCGGTTTCTGTCCAGCACAATCGCGAGGCGCTGTCCTGATTGCCGGAATTGCTGCAGCGCGCTCTCCAGACGCATCGACTCCAACAGGTAAAGAGCCGGCTGCAGGTACGCCCCGGCCTTCAGATTCGGATCGAAACCCGGCTGATACAAAGAAGTGCGCAAACTGAAAATCCCCACAATCTTGCCCGCCCCCGAATCCGTCAGCGGAAGACGCGTCAGATTCCGTTCGCTGCAGAGCTTCAACACCTGTGAAACCGGCGTGTCGCGCGTCGCAACAACAACCTTCTCAATCGGCAATGTCAGAGAACCAACCGTGAGATTCTGCAGGTCCAACACCCGGTTGATGATCGCCTGCTCGACACCGCTGATGGCCCGACTTGATTCCTGCATCAGTTGCCGAAACTCCTCGCGGTTGGCGAACAGTTGTCCCGTGTAACGGCTGCCTCCGGTTATGCTCAGGAGCAGTTCGCTCATCCGCGCCAGTACACGAACCGCCGGTGACAACCCCAAATGGAGCAGCCTGAAAGGCATCGCCAAACTCAAACAAAACCGCATCGGCTGTTGTCGGAACAACGTCTTTGGAAGCAGGTCGGCAAAAGCATAAAGGAAAAAGACCGACCCAATCAATGCACCAAAAAGCCAGATCGGATACGCCGCAAGTGCGCTGTGCAAAAGAAACACCGCCAATACCATCACGACGAAGTTTGCCAGCGTGTTCCCCAACAAGACCGTCCAGAGAAAGTCCTCCATGTTCTCGAGAAAACCGTGCAACACTGCCGCCGACCTGTTCCCGGCGCGCATCTGTTGCCTGACACGAAGGCGACTCAACGCAAACACCCCGGCTTCCATTCCCGAACAGCAGAAGCTCACCCCAAGGCTGAACAACAAAACCAAAATGCACGCCGCAGTTATCACCTTGCCTTGTCGCCTCCCTTCAGCACAACTTCAACCAGCAGCTCGCGTACACGCCTGTCATCCACAACCGTGGCAGTCAGCTTGAGCGAGCCAAATTGAACCGAATAACCCGCCGGCGGCACGACCCCAGCCAGCGCAAGCAACAGCCCGCCCATGGTTTCAACCCCCGGCACATCACCAAGATGCGGGTACTCACGGCGAAAATCGTCCATCCGCATCGTTCCGTTTACTCGCCACCGGTTCTTGCCGATTCTTTCAAATACAAATCCCTCCGGCTCGCCTTCGCCGCGTATTCGCCCTATCATCGAACCGAGGATATCCTCGATGGTCACCAGGCCGGCCGTGCTGCCGTACTCGTCCAGCACTATTGCCAAACCACGTTGCTGTTGCTGCAACCGCCTCAACAACTGAAGAAGATTGATCGTTTCAGGAACAAAAGACGGAAACTCGATCGACTCCGCGAGGTCCCCCTCGGGTTCAAGCAACAGTTTCCGCGTGTTCAAGATGCCGACGATCGTGTCCGGACTGCCATCGTATAGAGGCAACCGCCTGTGTTTGAACCGCCGTGCTGCGGCGATCATTTCCTCCTTCGGTAGGTCATCGGGCAGTGCGTTCATCTGCGCGCGCGGTTTCATGACGTCACGCGCCATGCGCCTGTCGAGGCTGATGATTTGCAGAATGATTTCCTTTTCCGATTCTGCCAGCGCACCCTGCTGCGCCCCGAGCTCGATCAGTTCGGTGTATTCGGCCTCGCTTGTCTCTTGCGGAGCTGTCACGGCGGCAGTCAGCAATGCCCGCACCAACCAGTCCGTCACCCACACAGCCGCCCGCCTGATCGGGCGCGTCACAGCCATGAAAAACTGCATCGGCACCGCAACGCGAACGGCCCAAAACTCCTGACCCCGCACAGCAAGGCTCTTCGGAACAACCTCGCCCACGACCAGAATCAACAGCAATACCCCCGACAGCGTAATCAACTCGGACCACCCGTGATGCAGTACCATCCAAACCCCGAGCGAAACAAGGCCCGCGTTCGCCACGGTGTTGCCAAGCACTATCGTGGCCAGCAAATCGCGCGGACGTTCCAACAGCTTCGCGACACGACTTCCCCCGGCTCCGCAAAATTTTGTCAGATGCGCAACCTGCCTTTTCCCCAGCGTGAACAACGAGGTCTCCGCCAACGCAAAGAAAAAGCCTGCGCAGGAAAATAGAACAAAACAAACCAATGCCAATATCGGCACCTCAGTCATTATGGCAGAGAGTATGCAGTGCAGCCCTCACGGAGGCAAAACTGTTTTGCCGGTTCGCAAATCATGGTTCCCCAACCACCGTGACAACCACGGTGCGCCGTCGTGGTTTGATGTCGCATTCGAGATGAAAAATCTGCTGCCACGTACCCAGCACGAGCCGCCCGTTCGATATCGGCACTGTGATCGACGGGCCGAGCAACGTTGCCTGCAAATGCGAGTGCCCGTTCCCGTCGTGCCATGTTTGCTCGTGCCTGTAGCCGCGGCTCGCCGGCAAAAGCGTGTCAAGCGACTTCGGCAGGTCGTGCAACAAACCGGGTTCGAACTCGATTGTCCCAACCGCACCCGTGCTACCGACGTTGAATACATTGACAATCCCGGTTTTCACCCCCGACGTCTCAACCACATCGGCAACCGCGTCGGTCAAATCGTGCATTTCGCCATGCGCAGTTGTCTCGATCTGAATCTCTTTCTGGAACACCATGCCTCACAGCCTACTCACCTGCATGTGAATTCGCGAGCGCCTTTTTCCCTGTTACTCGCACAGAGGATTTTGGGGCATAGCCTAAAGAAACGAAAAAAGACGAAAAACATTGGCAGAAAAATGGAGGGCAGAAAAATGGGGTGGCGAAAGATCGCCGCGCTCCTGCCAGCGCGTTGGACAAACAATCGCGCTGGGAGCGCCGCCCCTCCTCGGACGCATCGATCCGACAACCGATTTTGGACCGGTTTCGATCACGCTAATCCGGCGACCGAATCTTTACCGGTCGGTGGCGGCCAAGAATGGCCGCGCTCCTGCCAGCGCGTTGGAGAAAACAATCGCGCCGGGAGCGCGCGCCCGTCTCGGGCGCATCAAGCCGACGACCGTGTTCGTGCAAGAAACTCGAGCAATCCGGCAGCCAGTTCTCTCCCGAACCCCGGTACTTCAGCAACCTCATCAACAGTTGCCCGACGCAACCTGTGAACCGATCCAAATCGTTTCAACAGTGCCTGCTTGCGCGCTTCGCCGATGCCGGGGAACTCGTCCAAAATGCTTTCTGAAATTTTTCTAAGCCTGAGTCTGGCGTTGTAGCTGTTGGCGACACGATGTGACTCGTCGCGCACTCGCTGCAGCAACTTGATGGCCGGGTGATCCAATCCAAGCTGCAGCGGCGGAGCATCCCCGGGCCGGTAGATCTCTTCAAACTCCTTCGCCAAACCTATCACAGGAATGTGCTGCAAACCCAGTTTCACAAGCTCCGCAAACGCCGCATTGACCTGTCCTCGCCCGCCGTCAATCAAGATCAAATCCGGCAACACCGGCTTTGTCTGCGGCGGCGGACGTGGCGTGGCGCGTTCAATCGCTGCTGCGGCGGAATCCTGGTTTTTTCGTGGAATCTTGCGGCGCATGGCGCCTGCTACATCATCGGCGAGGCGTTGCAAATCCGCAGGCGACGGTTCACCAGCCTCACCCAACAACCGGCTGTAACGGCGCCTTATGGTTTCGGCTATGCACGCAACATCGTCCTGGCCTTCGACGGTTTTGATTTTGAAGCGCCGATAACCCGCACGGTCGGGCCGCCCATTCCAAAATGTGACCAACGAAGCAACTTTGAATGTCCCGCTGATGTTCGAAACGTCGTAACCCTCGATCCGCACCGGCGGACCGGGCAATGCCAAAGCCTGCGCCAGCGCTTGAACTTCAGCCTCCGGATCACTCGCAACCGGAAGATTTGGCGGCAGGCGTTTGTACTTGCCGGTTCGACTGGTTGTTCGGCGGATGTCCGCAATGAGATCTCGAAGTTCGGCGGCTTTCTCGAAGTCCTGGTTCGCTGCGGCTTTTCGCATCTGCTCTTCGAGGCTGCGCGCCATCTCTTCGCATTCACCGTCCAGAAAATCACAAGCCGCCCTTACCTGCATGAGGTACTGCTCGCGGGTGACGTTGCCGATGCAGGGCGCCGTGCAGACTCTCAGGTGCGCATACAGGCAATGCCGATAGTCGTGCTCGGTCGGGGTCGCTGCATTGCAACCGCGCAGGTTGAACCTGTGCCGCACAAGGTTGAGCGTTCGACGCAACGCGCCGGTGCTGGCGAACGGGCCGAAATACCGCGCGCCGTCGTCTTGTTCTATCCTCGTGATCGTGAACCGCGGTATGGGATCGTCCAATCGCACTTTCAACAGTGCGAACCTTTTGTCATCGCGAAAGCTGATGTTGTATTTCGGGCGAAGTTCTTTGATGAGGCGGCCTTCCAACAAGACCGCTTCCGGCTCCGATCGCACCACGTGCACGTCGAAGTCGTGGATTGCATCCACCAACGCATTGAATTTGAGGTCCCACCCCATCCTGCGCGACGGGTGAAAGTACTGGCTCACCCGCCGGCGCAAATCACGCGCTTTGCCGACATAAATCACCGTGCCGAACCTGTCTTTCATCAGGTACACTCCGGGCTTGTGCGGCACCTGACTAAGCTTGTTTCGGATGTGATCAGAAGTCGGCATAGGTCATCGCCACACCTCAACAGAAATCATGCTCTGCGATCTCGCGGCGCTTTGGCCGTCTGGAAAGCAGTTTGGCATGGAACTGCCGTGCGTCAATGCGCCTTCTTACCGGCTAAAATGATGTCGCGGCCCGTCAGGTACAGCAGGGCCGACAATACAAGGAACGGCGCCAGCGAAAGCACATCCGACCATGCACCCGCAGCCAGCGGGTTTTTGTGTGACAATTCCACCATTTTCCGGGTGAAATCAGCGAGAGCGCGTCTGAAATCGGGCGCGTTGGGATCCGCCAAACCAAGCATGAACGCTATCAAAATACCCGCGATTGCGCCGCCCGCAATGTACCCGGAAGCCAACAAAACCCCGGGACTCTTGTCGCCCTCGGCAGCGAGTTGTTCCTCAGTGAGATTGTGCCCGGCGTATTTCCAACGCAGGTATTTGTCCACCATCCATCGCACAAACCCACCCACAAATATCGGCGTAGATGAGGAAAGCGGAAGGTACACACCAGTCGCAAAAGCAAGCGACGGCAGGAATGACATCTCGAGCACCACGGCGATCATTGCGCCTATGAGCACCAGCCCCCATGGCAGTTTGCGGCTGAGAATTCCTTTGATTATGTATGACATCAGTGTGGCCTTCGGCGCGTCGAACTTCTCAACCGTCGTGCCGTCAGGCCGCGTGCGATACGTCCCGTTGATCCCCGGATCGACCAAGTACACCGGCCGGCCTGTGCCATCGACAAGGTAACGTCCCGGCGGCCCGACTGTTTCGTCCATGTTGTGCCACACGAAATACTCGCGCTGGTCCGAAACTGCCTGTGGGCCAACAAGCTTCTCGCGTTTCGCCAGTTTTGCCGGTTCGATCCGCATCGATTCCGGAATGTTCTGCAAAGAGGCAACAGGCACATAGACCGTTGCTGTCTGATTGAGGCGCAACAGCACCGGCCCAAGAATCACTGCCGATGCCAGCGCCCCGACAAGCAATGCTATTTGCTGGTACTTTGGCGTCGCACCAACAAGGAAACCGGTCTTGATGCTCTGAGAAGTCGTTCCCCCGTTCGACGATGCTATGCAAACAATGCCCCCCACCGAAAGCGCAGTCACATAATACCGCGCCTCGGTCCAGTCCAGAGCAAGAAAGATCAAACAGGTCAACAGCAGTGTCGCAACGGTCATTCCCGAGATCGGATTCGATGATGAACCGATCTCACCGGTCAACCTCGACGACACGGTCACAAAAATAAACCCGAACACAACAATCAGAATGGCCCCCAGCAGATTCATGCTCAAAGGCCGTGCGATTGTTATCGCCGCCAACAACCCGAGAATCCCTGCAAGAATGAACTTTGTGCTCAAATCGCGATCGGTGCGTGCCATCGAAGCCCGCTGTCCGCGCGCGCCCCGGAAATCACGCAATCCTTCTCGCAACCCGTGCCATATCGTCGGCAATGCCCGCAACACGCTCACGATCCCGCCGGCGGCCACCGCCCCTGCCCCGATGTAAAGCACATACGCGCCCCGAACATCATGCGGCCCCATCTCGCTGATCGGGCGCGAGCCGGGCGGAACAATCCCGGTGACCTGATCCCCGAAAAACTTTATGGCTGGTATCAGGACAAGGTACGACAAGACACCGCCGGCGCACATTATCGACGCGATTCGCGGCCCGATGATGTACCCGACTCCAAGCAGTTCGGGCGATATTTCGGCGGAAATGGATGCGCCCTTGAACGGCGCACCAAATATTTTCTCGGGGATTTCCTTCCACAGCATGAACAAACGCATCAACGTCTTGTAAACCAACCCAATCCCCAGCCCGATGAAAATCGTCGCCGGGTTTGTCTCGATCCCGTCACTGAGCCTGCCGAGTGCGGATGCTTCGCGCCTGGATGCCATCGACGATTTCGCCCTTGATTCGGCTGAGGCACCGGCCTTTAAAACCTCGGCGCAGGCCGTCCCTTCGGGGTACTTCAAAACACCATGTTGCGCCACTATCAGGGCCCGTCGCAAAGGAATCATCATCAGCACCCCAAGCAGCCCGCCCAGTATCGCAACCAACATGACCCGGCTCAGCTCCAGATCGAATCCGAGAATGAGAATCGATGGCATCGTCACGCCCACCCCGAAAGCAATCGATTCGCCCGCTGAACCCGCACTTTGCACGATATTGTTTTCCAGGACGGTGCTTTCGCGGAAACCGAATTTCGCCGCCAGCTTGAACAGTGTGATCGCGATCACTGCCACCGGAATCGAGGCGCTCACCGTCAAACCCACCTTCAATACAAGGTAAAGCGAAGATGCGCCAAATATCATGCCCAGAATCGTTCCAACAATGAGCGGCACCGGCGTCATCTCCGGCAATGTTACTTCAGCAGGAATGTACGGCTCGAAAGAAATCGGCCCGCGTCCGTCCACCGCCGTCGCGCTTGAACGCGAAGCATCTGTTCTTGTGTTACTCATGGTCACGGCATTGGTGCCGGGAGACTAACCACGTTGTTCGGATCGCGCCAGTACATTGTCGGATGTTTGCAGGAGGTTCCACATAGATAAAGTGTCTGGAATACGACGCCGAAAAAGTGCAAATTCTCGTGCGTGCGAAATTGTTTTGAGCAAGGCCGTCGTTGCATGCATCATGTTCGGCGGCGAATTGATTGTTAAGCTTTGCATCTATGAGCCTGCAAATTCTCGGAGCTCCGCCATTCGAAAAAGATGCCAAGGGCCAGCTCAAGTCCCGCATCGCAACCATTTTTCCAAGGCACGGCGTGCTGGTCACCATACCCGGGACTCATGCCTCCCAGCGCATGAGGTTCCTCGAGGAACTCAACAAACAGAGAATGGCATCGAACCTGCCCCCCTTGAGCAAGGACGAAGAGGCCATGGAATGCTCGACGTCCGTGGACCTTTTCATAGAGCCGGATACCATTCTGATCCGACCGGACCCGAATCACATGGAGCTCGCCTTCGAGGCCGACTTCAAGCTGCAGGAGTTCTTGTCGAAGCGGCGGATAAGGTTCCTTTTCGTCTGGGACGAGAAAGTCAGACAAGCAATCAAACAACGAGGCGAGTGCTGGCGGATAAGCGCCTTCCCAAGAACACGCGCCGAACTCGAGAAATTGATCACCGAGGCAAAGGTCGCAATCGGCGGCAACCCAATCTACTATTACAACCACGCAACAGGAACCAGATACGTCACCTACCAGGAATTCGCCGGACTCGAACATCTCCCGCCACAAGCCCTCGCAGCGCACTTGCAGGAGATCGCCTCGCACGCCCTCAGACGAAATCGCCTTGGAAACCTGGAGGTGGACTTTTTCTGCACCGCACCGACATTCAGCGGCCTTGATTTCGCCGGCATCGACTTCAAAAGCCTCTCCAAAGATGAATTGATGAACAAATACCGCGACCTGAAGGAGCGATTCAAGGCCGCGGTCGATCCGGGCTACAGAACCGATGATTTAAAGGATGATCTCTGGCGCCAAAAGATGGCCAAAACATTGCTCAGCGATCAGTCCGGAACTGTCACCGAAGAAGTCTTGCGCGGGTTGAGTCCGGAGTTTTTCCTTCAGATCGAGTGGCTCCCCGGCGGGTATATCGAGGAAGGGGAGTTCATGTTCGACTCGATCTTCGATGAAGCTGCTGCAAACCCCAACGACCCCGAACTCCAGTCGCTCTGCGACAAGCTGGCGCATGGGTTCATATTCAATTTCATCCGCGAATACGGCGACCTCGAATACGTCAACGTCGGACGTGTCTGCACCTCCCTCTCTGCGAAGAGACCTCAGTCAGATGGCCGCCGCGGCGTTTACATTGCAGAACTCAAACTGCGCGACACCCAGGAACGATTGGTCCGATTCATCCGAATCCAGAAATGGGGCATCCGCGAACGCCTCGAAGAAAACAAAGACCTGCTCAGATCAATAATCGAATCGGAAGAATACACCGATTATATTCTCGACCGGCGTTTGGGTTGCCGCCAGTTGGGCATGAAATTGCCGTCGCGCGTCACAATGCGGCGAACAAGGGAGAAATACACCGGCAAAAGAACCGAATTCAACGGCACATCAATATGGGTCACTTACTTCGAACGCGATTACATCAGAGGCATCGCAACAGACAAAATCCCCGGTCACAAGTACAAAGACCCAACGTATTCGCTGAAACTCGCCAAATTGCTCGGCAAAGCAGCCGCTTCAAACCTCATCGTCGGTCGCGCCCATGACGACAAGCTGGCGGCAATATTCGACGACGGCGACGAGGTCATCATCGAAGATGACGCCGCCCTCCCGAAAGACCTCATCGTCACCGATCACAGCGGTGCTTTCGCTAATTACCGCACTCCTCTTGTCGAATTCGCCAAGCATTACGCCACCCCGGTCAACATACGCGTTGACCGTGTGCCGAACGCAAACGCCTTCGCTCAAGCTTACCTCAACGCCTTTCACGAATGGTTTGTTCACGTGCAACAGGATTACCGCAAACGGCAACGCGCGTTCGACGCGCTGTTCAAACATCTCCCGTATGACCCGGCGGGCAGCTTTGCATTCCGATGGGAATGCGTGCTGAAAAGGCTTAACGAAACCAATCCGAATGATTTGGTCAAGGCCATCCAGGAGCACCTTGTTCCATCCACATCCTCGGATAACCTTCACTGACCAGGAGATTCGCAGCCCTCATCAATCCAATGGATCGCCACCGCGCTCGACATTGTCTTTGGTGAACAACCTCGAGCCAAGAGTGATCTCCTTGGGAACGGTCTGCCCGCCAAGAATCTTCAGCGCTGTCTCGATTGCTTCTGTGCCCCCGGTCGGGTACTGGAAAGTCGCACTGAGTATCCCCTGGCGCACGTAGGCAACCCCCTCTTGTGGAAGAGCGTCTATCCCGACAAACATCATTTCCTTTTCGCGACCCGCGGCCTTCGCCGCCAGGTAAGCCCCGTGCGCACCCGGATCATTGTGAGCATATACAAGGTCTATCTTGCTGAAACGCGACAACGCCGATTCCATCTCTTTTCGCGCCTCCGGCTCGAGCCATTTCATGTCGGCCTCGAATATTACTTCGATTGCCGAGCCCGCTATGCCTTCACGGAACCCGGCGTGCCGATCCTGCCCGGGAGTGGATGTCATCAGGCCTTTCAGTTCGACAACTTTCCCCTTCCCTCCCAATGACTTCTTTATCCACTCTCCCGCGGCCCGCCCAATCTTCCGGTTGTCCGCTCCTATGAAACACGTGTACTTGTCACCCAACAACCGCCGGTCCAGCACAATCACGGGAATCCCCGCCTCGACGGCCTTTGCGACCGGTTCGGTCAACGGCGCGGCTTCTTTCGGCGATATGATGATGAGATCAACTTTGGCGCTCACGAACTCCTCAACATGCGCCCGCTGTTTCAGTGTGTCGTTCTGCGCATCTTTGTAAATCACCTTGAGATTCGGATGTTTTTCCGCTGCGGCGCGTATGTCAGCGTTCATTTGAACCCGCCATGGCTCGCCCAGATTGCACTGGCTCATGCCGATTGTGTAAGTGGATTTGGCGCCCGATTCCGATTTGCGCTCAGCCTCAGTTTGCCGAGGCGAACTCTTACCACAGCCGGACAACAACAAGCCAAACCCCAGAACCAAATGAAGGCACAACACCCTCGACTTTAACGTTCGGTTTTGCATGAACACACTTGTGCGCAAAATCCGCAGCAGCCGTCAACACAGAAAACCGCACGGGCAACCCCCCGGAACCGACTCGATAACAAAAAATCCCGGGACACGCGCCCTTCGCTATCTTGACGGTGCCGATTCGAGTTTGCGGCGGACCTCGGGGTTGTCCTCAACTTGGAGCGACTGGTTCCATGCTTCGCGGGCTTCGCTGTGCCTGTTCAGGGCCGAATAGATGTCCCCCAGATGATCAAACAAAGTCGCATCAGGTTTCTCTGACTTTGCGATTGCCTCGAGCATGGGCTTCAGTGCGGCTTCCGCATTGCCGAGTTTGAACAGCACCCATGCAAGGCTGTCAAGAAACGCCGCGTTCCCCGGTTCAACCTTCAGTGCGCGCTCGATCAATGAACGCGCTTCCTCCAAATTCACGCCCCGCTCAGCCCACATGTACCCGAGGTAATTGAGCGCTTCGGCGTTCTCAGGCTCGAGCTCGATGCACCGGCGCAAATACCGATCAGCCTCGGCATAAAACTTGTTCGCGGCCTCGGTACGCTTTGCCGTGTTCGCGTATCTCGCCATTCGTTCGTAAATCGAGCCGGCATGCAAAAACAGATCGGCGTTGTCCGGCGCCATTTCGAGGCTCTTGCGCAACAGACTCTCGGCCTCGGCAAAATGCTGTTCGGCTTCGGCATCGTTTTTATTGCGCAATGCCTGTTCAGCAAGCCCGGCGTGGACAGATGCAACTTGCGCATAAAACAGGTGATTGAGCCGCGCGGGTTCGGATGTTTTCGCCAAAAGCTCCGCGTCGGTAAAACTGCCGAGTGCTTCGCGGTATTGCTTGAGAGCCGCCTGCGCAAGCCCCGTATAAAACTCAACAAGAAAGCTCCGCTGAAAACGCGTCCGAGCGCGCGCGAGTATTTCCAACGCCGCTTCAGGCTGACCCCGGCTCAGCCGCACGCCGGCAAGATCGTGATAGGCCGGTTCGAAATCCTCGTTCAGAAGAATGGTTTTCTCATAGTATTCTGCGGCCTTGTCATAATTCTTTTCCTCCGCAGCAATCGCGCCCAGAAGATAATACGTTTCCGGGTTTGTGCTGTCTTCCTTCAGGAACTCGTTGAGCTGTTCGGCAGCCTTCTCCTTTTCGCCGGCCACCACGTAAAGCCGGACCAATTGCTCACGCAATATCCGCCGAAGCAGTTTGTTCTCGGGGGGATACTTTTGCAGAAGATCGAGGTAAAGGTTGGCGGCTCTGCCAAGTTCACCAAGGGTCTTGTATGCGTCAGCCATCTTTTGCAGCACAAACGGCTCGGACGGCTCGGCCTGAGCAGCGCGTTCGAGCAGTTTCAAAGCCCTTGACTTGCCCTGGTCAGGGTCAATGGCTTTGGTCCGACTGGCCACAGCCAACAACCCTGCAAGGTCAACCATGAACCCCGGCGTCGCATTCGGCAATTCAGCCGCGCTGTCAAAAATCTTTAACGCTTCCTCGGGCTTCTTTTGTTCAATGTACAACTGAGCAAGGCCATGGTAACCAAGTAACACCTGGGGAGATTTGCGAATCGCTCTCCGAAAAGCTGCCACGGCAGGCTCGATTTTCCCGGCCTCTTTAAGCGCCATCCCATACCACGCATCGATCAAACCGCTGGCTGAAGGCAACGCGGCCGCAGCTTCAAGCAACGGAACGGCTTTGTCAGGCTTCTTTGTCGCCAAAAGCCGCTGAGCCAGCTCGATCACCAACGGCTCGTTCTGGGGATCGTTTTTTGCGGACAACCAAAACTGCTCTGTCGCAAGGTCATTCTCGCCACGCAGTTCGTGCACCACCCCGGCAGCATAATGAGCCTCAGCTTCGATCCGGCGATTAATAACGTCCTCATCGTTGGAACGGCGAACCGCCGCCTTCGATTCTGGTTTGGACGTTGCCGGAACCTCGTGCGCAGGCTTCGGTTTCCTCCCGGCCGTGGCGCAGCCCGGCAGTAAAAGCAAAAATACACCCACCCCGCAGCAAACCAACTGCGCCAACACGAAATAACGCCGATTGATCATCAAATCAAAATGACCGCGCTTGCCAGGTCTGGCCGGCAAGCGCGGCACATGCATGCACAAGCAGACCGGCTCTCAGCAGGCCTACTTCTGCCAAGTGCGCTTCTTGTGACGATGAGCGCGAAGCTTCTTACGCCGTTTGTGTTTATTGATCTTTGCTTTTCGTCGTTTTTTCAGCGAACCCATATGTGTACTATTTGTTGGCGGTCAATATACGACCTTGTTCAAAGGATATTCAATAATTCCTTCTGCGCCCAGCGACTTGAGTTTTGGAATCAGCTCACGAACCACGTGCTCATCAATAACAGTCTCGACGGCCACCCACCCGCTCTGGCTGAGCCGGGAAACAGTCGGATTCCGCAGCGCCGGCAACGAAGCAATAAGAGAAGCAAGACGATCCTCGGGAACGTTCATCTTCAATCCGACCTTGGACTCCGCTTCAAGTGCACCTTTGAGCAGCATTGCTATTGTTTCAATCTTCCTGCGTTTCCATGGGTCGCGCCACGCGTCGCGGTTCGCAATCAACCGCGGCGTGGAAACAAGTATCGTGTCCACAATGCGCAGCTTGTTCGCGCGCAAAGAGGAACCGGTCTCGGTAATGTCCACAACCGCATCCACCATCTCGTGAGCTTTAACCTCAGTGGCACCCCACGAGAACTCGACCTCCGCCTTGACCTTGTTCTTTCTCAGGTAACGGCGGGTGATGTTCACCACCTCAGTGGCAATACGTTTCCCTTGAAGGTCCTTGACAGACTTCACCGGCGAATTCTCGGGCACAGCAAGAACCCACCGCGCAGGTTGGCGCGTTGCCTTGCTGAATATGAATTCACCAACCTCATGAACCCTGGACCCGTTCTCGACCACCCAGTCATGACCGGTAATCCCCGCATCCAAATTGCCGTGCTCAACATAACGGCTCACCTCTTGTGCGCGGATGAATCGGATTTCGAGTTCGTCGTCATCGACTTGTGGTATGTATGAACGGCTGCTGACGCTTATGTTGAAACCGGCCTTCGCCAGTTTCTCGATTGTCGCCTGTTCCAGGCTCCCCTTCGGAAGTCCAAGGCGCAACAGATGTTTTTCAACGTTTGTTTTCATTCAGTAATAAAACCCGGCAACTGTCCAACCAGAATAAGCATTGTGGCCGTGCGTTGATGATCGCAATCACCGACCGGTTCGAGTCAACCGGCGTACTTTTCGCCCCTCGATCTGCAGTTCGCCTCTGACCAGCGCCGCCACCGCCGCAGGGTACAGTTCATGTTCCACCTGCTGGATGCGCTGATGAAGCGACGTCGGCGTGTCGTCGTCTTCCACCATGACCGCCGCTTGGGCGATAATCGGGCCCGTGTCCACACCTTCATCCACAAAATGCACCGTTACACCAGTGACTTTCACCCCGTAATCAAGCGCCTGTTTCCACGCTTCGAGCCCGCGAAATGCCGGCAACAGAGACGGATGAATGTTCACAACCCGGTTTGGGTATGCCCTCAAAAAACGCCCCTTCAAAACACGCATGAAACCCGCCAATACAACATATTCAACCCCCGAATCCCTCAGGGCAGCCACGTACGCCTCTTCTGATTGTTCATCCAGTTTCGTCCGAAACGGACCCGGCGGCAGGTAGCGGGCCGGAATCCCAAGCGCACGCGCACGTTCCAAAATGCCCGCATCCGGCACGTCACTTATGACAATGGCGATGGTCGCCGGAACTTTTCCGGCATTACATGCCTGCGCAAGGGCGACAAAGTTCGAGCCCTTGCCCGAACCCAGAACGCCCAATCGCGCCATTGTCTTTTCCTGAATGTCAGGTGTCATACGACAGAGTTCTTGCCCTGAAAGGCAATCGGACGGGAAACACCCGGTCTCGAGTTCCGACGCGCCGGCTGGCGTGTTCCGGCCGCGAAAGAAAACCGCGGCCACTTATATCAAGGCACAGAAGATTGACAAGAACGAAAGCCGTAGCAAATTGCTTGCAGATTGAACCGTTAAGATTTAAATGATCCCGATGCATTGCAGTTCGCATCGGTTGTGAACTGTGGAACTCGAGTTTTTTGAGACTCGTTGAAGCATTGGAAGTCAAAGATAAAAGCATGGCAAATTCTGCACCGGCAGTGGCTGAGGGTCTCGGACCCGGCGGCGCACCTTACAGGCTAACGTCAGAACTGGCACAGTTCTGTCTGCCGGCGGCTTCGCGTGATCCATCGAGAAAGTACGCCTACGCGCTCTCGATTTATTTCGCCTTTCTGCTTGTGGGGTTCATCGGAATCGTGAAAGTACAGAAAATTGTTGTCCGTGAACTGCCGCCGCCCCCGGAAATCATTCCTGTCGAGCTCCCGCCACAAGATCAACCAGTTCCTCAAGACGTTCCTGAAGACATGGTCAAGGAATTCGATCCCTCACAAGACAAATTTGACCCGACAGATGCTCCCCCGGTTCCAGTGGTGGTGGCACCCGCTGACGCGCAAGTGCCATTCGCAGTGCCAACATTCGGCCACGTGACAGTCACCAATCTGGCCGCCAGAGCCTCAGCCCCGCCGCCAAAAGCTTTTGTCAGGCCGCCCCCACCACAAACCGCTGCTCCCAAACCCCCGCCGGTCGTTTTCCGCCGCGCCGCAGCCAGTCGTCCAAAAGGCACTTTCCCCGAACCGCCCTTCCCCGCCGGCATCCTCCGTAGCGGGCAAAGCGTTGACCTGACTTTGCTGGTCGAGCTTGCTGATGACGGTACGCCGGAAAAAGTGGACGTGGAGGTCAGCTCCGGCATTTACGAGCTCGACCGTAAAGTCGCGCAGCACGTCAAAAGCCGATGGAAGTGGGAACCCGGGCAGGGCAAGGTCTGGAGCGTTCCGTTCGGGTTCAGGTGCAACTGAAATGCACTATGGACAAAACGGCGTGCTGTTTTATAGTATGAGTTTTTTTACGCCTTTGATGCCGGTTGGCAATTTGTCGGCAGGCCGGTTCAGGGGCAATTTGACATAGAACCTGGAAACACTGGTCGGAACAAAGCAAAGTATGTTCGCAAACGTATTGGTTAATTACTTCAAACACGGCGGGCCAATCATGTACCCGATCCTCGTCGTGGCAATCGTCGCCGTGTGCGTGATTGGTGAACGCGTCCTGTGGTGGCTCAGAGAAAGCATGAGGCGCGACCCCGAAACTTTGGAAAAAGTTTTGGCAGCGCTTGAAAACGGCGATTTCGAGCAGGCCTCTCGCCTTTCCAAAGACTCGACTGATCCCGTTTTGCGCATGATTTACCATGGTCTGAATCACGTTCATTATTCTCTTCAGGGGGCTTTGCAGGTCGCCGCAGGAATCGAATTGCAACGCGCAGGCCGTTTTCTCACTGTCATGGACACTCTGGTCACGCTTGCGCCGTTGCTTGGGTTGCTCGGCACTGTCACGGGTATCATGGCATCATTCACTTCGATTGGTGAAGCCGAGCTGGCCGTTGAAAGAGTCTCCGGCGGTATCGGCGAGGCTCTGATCGCCACAGCCTGTGGGTTGGGCATCGCCATTATATCTCTAATTCCGTACAACTACTTCACTGCCAAGACAGCACGTCTGCAGTTTGAACTCGAGACCGCAGCAACCAATATCGAGGTCATGGTGAATGCTGCGAAGCAAAAGGGCGGCATCGACACAATGCAAATCCGCCGCGACGCCGCCAGAGGGTCCTCTGCAGAAACCGTTCAAGCAAAGCCAAAGCCGAATTGATGATCCACCCCGAGGTCGCAGTGGCACCACTGAGCTTCCCTAATCCCTCCAAATGAAGATCGGAACCCCATTGCCCCACAAAAAGGCGAGAATCGAAATAATTCCTCTGATCGACATCATGTTCTTTTTGCTCGCCTCTTTCATGATGGTCAGCTTGACCATGATTCATATGCAGTCGATCAAAATGGACCTCCCAACCGCAGTCATGGGACAGAAAGATTTCAAGCCGGAAATTATTAACATAGATATCGACAAGACCGGCCAACCTTACATTGACAAGGAACCCAAAACCCTGGCCGAAGTGTACAATTATCTCACCAACCGTCTCGCCGTCAAAACCAACCTCCCGGTTTACATCAGAGGCGACCGCGAAGCCACCCACGGGTCCGTTATCTCAGTCCTCGATCTGGTCAGAAAAGCCGGCGTCATGAAGGTTTCGTTCGCAATCAATCTCCAGGAGAAAAAATAGCCGGTTTGATTGCCTGTCACTCGGCACCGCACGGTCGCAACCGAACGATCGCGACGATTTAAAGGCTTTCATTGCATTCTCGGCGCCCCCGCCACTCGGCGCCGCCCCGGTCAATCCCGTTGCCTTCCGGGGATGCACAACGCCCGCGCCAGTTGGGCATGACGCAACCGCAGAGCCAATAGGTCTGTGGTGGAGCCCAGCCAAAGTGGTTCAATTCTCCTCAGATGTGGCTTGCGCCAGTGCAGAGAGAGAGGATATTAAAACGCTCGTTGACAGCTATGGAAACTTTGGATTCCAACTTGAAACCGGGGGCTGATCCGCGACGGGTTTTGGCCATTATCATGGGCGGCGGCCAGGGAACGCGCCTGTTCCCGCTCACCAGAGAAAGAGCCAAACCAGCCGTGCCTCTCGCCGGCAAATACCGGCTCGTGGACATCCCGATTTCAAACTGTATCAATTCTGGAATCCGGCGCATTTACGTTTTGACCCAGTTCCTCTCAGCATCTCTCCACAGGCACGTGTACGGTTCCTTCAAGTTTGACCACTTCAGCGCCGGGTTTGTCGAAATCCTGGCTGCCGAGCAGACCCTTACAGACTCTTCGTGGTACCAGGGCACGGCAGATGCAGTCAGAAAAAACCTCAATCACTTCCGCAATTGCGACTTCGAGTACGCCCTGATACTCAGCGGTGATCAATTGTACCGAATGGATTTTCGTCCATTGCTCGACCAGCACGTCAGAACAGGCGCCGACATTACCATCGCCACAATCCCGGTCTCCAGATCCGAAGCGTCATCCCTCGGAATAATGCTGATCGACCCTACGCGTCGAATCACCAGATTCGTCGAAAAACCGCGTGATGATTCGCTCTTGGACAGCCTTTCGCTTTCTACCGAGATGTGCACTCAGTTGGGCATCGCGGGCGAAGACAAACGGTTGCTCGCATCGATGGGGATCTACCTTTTCAAACGCGATGTTTTGTTCCAGTTGCTTGACAACGACCTCACGGATTTTGGCAAGCACGTCATCCCGCTCGCCATCCAAACGCACCGCGTTTACTCCTACGTTTTCCAGGGGTACTGGGAAGACATTGGAACAATCCGATCCTTTTTCCGCGCAAACCTCGAGCTGGTTTCTGAATTGCCAAGATTCAATTTCTTCGACATGACAGCGCCAATTTACAGTCGGCCAAGGTTCCTCCCACCATCAAAAATCAATGGAGCATTGATCGACCACGCGATCATCGCCGACGGCTGCATCATCAATCACTGCCGCGTTGAACATAGTGTCGTGGGACTGCGGTGCCTGATCGACACCGGCAGCCATGTGTCCCGCACCGTTATCATGGGAGCCGACTACTTCGAAAGCCTTGAATCCATCCAACAAAACCTCCGCGAAAACCGCCCAAGAATCGGCATCGGAAAGAACACCAGAATCGACTCCGCCATCATCGACAAAAACGCAAGGATCGGCGACAACTGCGTCATCACACCCGCCGGCAAACCTGAAAAGTTCGATCACCCTCTCTATTACATCCGTGATGGCATCGTCGTCATCCCAAAAAACGGCGTTATCCCACACGGAACAGTCATTTGATCAACACCATCTCCAACACTCTCTTCATGCGCCGCAACAAACCATTCAACAGCGCGCTGCTCCGCCCGCTTTCAGGCAAACCGCCCCCACGCCGCAGTCGCTTCCAATCGGTCCTTGTTGCGGTCGCTTTCATCTCCACAAGTCATGCGTCGCCGGCCCAAACCGACGGCACGGCACAACCAGCACAACCGCCCGGCGCATTCACTGTGCCGGTTTACGAAGAAGGGTCAAGCCGCCTCATAGCCGTATTGCATGGGAACGGAAGATTCGACCTCAAAACGAGCCGACAGGTTCTCGACACCGTCCAAGTGGACTATCGCGATGCTCTTGGCAAGACCAACATGGTTATGTCAGGCAAAAACTGCATTTACGATTTCAAGTCCAAGACCGCCGTGTCATCCGAACCACTGCGCGTCGCAACCGGAGACGCAAGGCTCCAACTGGAGGGAATCGGTTTTGTCTGGTACCAAACCAACAAAAACCTCGTCATCTCGAATGACGTGCGAACAATCGTCCGAAAACGCGCCCCGGCAACGCCCCCAATACATGAGCAGAATGACGAATCGATCGAATTGCGCGCAGACCGATTCGCCTTTGACTACAACTCAAACCAGCTTTCCTACTTCGGGCATGTAAAGCTGCAGGATTCGCAGTTCGAGGTGGCGTGCGATACACTGACCATTCGCCGCTCAGCAACAAACACAATCGAAGAAGTGCACGCCACCGGCGGAGTCGTTGTCAGCAATCGCCTCGAACGCAGTGTTACTACCGCCCAAACCGCTTCCTATGTCTTCCGCGACAACGAAGAGCGACTCGAGTTGCTGGGCCACCCGCGGTGGACGGACGGAACACGCAAGGGCGAAGCCGAGCGCTTCGACATCGACAGGCGACACAACAGTCTCGTCGCATCCGGACAAGCACGCGTGACCATCCCGAGGACCAATGCCCGCGGCCTTGCCATCCTTGATTTCGCAAGCCTGCCCGTTGCCCCCGCACCCACCAACGCAGCCAATGTCATCGAAGTGCGAGCTGATTTCCTGCGAATCGAACCTCGAGCACAGGCGCAAGGCCCAACAAACTACACCTTCCTGGCAGAAACCAATGTGTCCATCATCGATGTCGCATCAGGAGCCAGAGCCACTGCCGAGCGCGCCGTGTTTGGAGGTAACTCGGTGTTGGAACTCGTTGGCACGCCGGTATGGACTTCGGGAAAACGCACGCTGCGGGCCGGCATGCTCTCGTATGATGCGACAACAGGCGCGTTCTCAGCGCAAACAAACGCGTTTGTGCGGTTTCCGCTCTTGAGCCTCACGCAATCTTCCGCGTCGAACACCCCGGCCGTCGCCCGGACCATGGCTTCGATCGGCACAAACGATTACATCGAAATTCACAGCGATGAGATTGCCTATCGCGATGGGCGTGCTGTGTTCAGGCCGGCTGTCAAAGCCATCTGGCTAAACGAAAATGCCGTCCTTTGCACTCTGACCTGCGCAGAGCTTGTCGTAACTTACTCGAATTGCCTCGAGCGACTGGACGCTCACGGCGGCATCGTGTTCGACAGGGAACCATATCTCCAAGAAGACGGAACAACTGTTGACATGCACATCGAATGTGATCGGATGAGCCTCAAAGTCAGGCCCGAGGGCGTTCCTGACAGGCTCGGATTGGATGGCAACGTGGTGGCGACTCTGCATGAACGCCCCGCCGCCGCCCAAAAGCCAACTGCCAAACAGCTTTTGTGCAATTCGCTTTTCGTTTCATTTGGGTCGGGGACCAACCTCATCGCTCAAGCCGAAGCCAGTGGCAAAGTTCTCCTTCGGCAGCAGGATCGATCGGCACGCGCCGATCATGCGCGATACTCGGATTCAACCCGCAAAGTGGTTTTGACTGGCAATCCGGTAATCACATTGCCCGAGGGCACAATCTCCGGCGCGAGCGAAGTTTGTTGGGAACCTGCAGCCGGTAGATATACCGTGTCCGGAAAATTCCTGTCCCGATGGAAACGCTTGCTGCTGTCCACCAATCTGAGCGGGCTCACCACCCGAAAACCATGAGATCGCCGATGCTACCGCCGTGTCGCGACCAACATAACCAGCCGATCCGATGAGCCAACAACGCGAGCCAATGAATGATTCACCCGCTGTCGCGGCTGGCCCCGCGAAATCAGAAGCGGTGTCAGTAGGCGACGCCGTTGACACACCCGCCGATCAACTGCTCCGGACTGAGAAGCTGGTAAAAGAGTACCGCGGCCGCCGAGTCGTCAATTCGGTATCAATATCGGTCGCCAGCGGTGAAATTGTCGGATTGCTCGGCCCGAATGGAGCCGGCAAAACGACCACGTTCAACATTGTCGTTGGACTGGTCCGGCCTGACGAAGGCGAAGTGGTGTTTTGCGGCAGGCGGATTACCAGACTGCCAATGCACCATCGCGCTCGGCTTGGCATTGGCTATCTTACACAAGAACCGTCTGTCTTCCGAAAACTCACGGTCGAACAGAATCTTCTGGCCATACTCGAAACCTGTAAAATGAGCAGGGTCGAGCGGCGCACCCGTCTGCAGTATCTGCTGGAAGAACTCGAATTGACGAATGTTGCCAAGCACAAGGCTTACATGCTCAGCGGCGGAGAAAAACGGCGTCTCGAGATAACGCGCGCGCTCATTACCAACCCAAAACTCATGTTGCTGGACGAACCGTTCAGCGGCATCGACCCGATAGCCGTCTATGAGGTGCAGAAAATCGTCAGACGCCTCAAAGACCGCGGCATCGGCATATTGGTGACGGATCATAACGCCCGCGAAACACTCAAGCTCGTCGATCGCGCCTACCTCATCCACCGGGGCGAAGTGCTGCGCGAAGGGTCTGCCGAGTTCCTTCTCAACGACCCAAAATCGCGCGAAATCTACCTCGGCCCGGAATTCAATCTTTGAGAAAAATGGCGAATCCTCGAATGCAAACCCGAAAAGTAACGGTTCGTCAGCTTTACGAGCGACGCAACGCTTATTTCCGGTTGCGGCTCCTAACCAGCCCTGCCGGTCTTGACCGGCCAATCCGTGAACCCACAGTCAGCAGACCCGGCCTTGTTCTGGCTGGGTTCACGAGGTATTTCCCTCACAACCGAATCCAGGTAATTGGCAACGTCGAAATGTACTATCTCAGGTCGCTGCCCCCGGAGCAGCGCCGCGCTCGCGAAGAACTTTTGTTGTCTCACAAGATTCCTGCCGTTGTCTTCTGCCGAAACTATTTCCCATCGGCCTGGTTCTTGAAACGAGCCGAGCAATTGGAAATACCCGTGTTCCGGAGCCCTCTTGTCACGATGCGGTTCATCAACATGGCCACGCTGCTGCTTGAAGATTTGTTCGCACCAACCGCGACGGAAATGGGCAGCATGGTCGATATTCTCGGCATCGGGGTCATAATCAAAGGCGAAAGTGGCATCGGCAAAAGTGAATGCGTCCTCGCCCTAATCGAGCGAGGATACAGCCTCGTCGCAGACGATGTTACAAAGGTCCGCCTCTTCGAAGGCCGGGAAGTGATAGGGTCATGCCCCGAGACAACCCGCAACCACATGGAAGTGCGCGGCATCGGCATCATAAACGTTCCAGCAATGTTCGGCATCCGCAGCATTCGCGCTGAAAAACGGCTCGACCTTGTTGTAACACTCAAGCCATGGGAGGAAAACGTCGAAGTCGATCGCGTCGGAATGGAAACCAAAACGGTAAAAGTCCTTGGAATTGACATTCCGCATGTTGTGATCCCGGTTCGTCCGGGCCGTGATATTGCGCGATTGGTCGAAGTCGCCGCTTTTCAAACCAAAATGAAGCAATCCGGCTACAACCCAGCCGAAGAGTTCAACCGCCGATTGATAGTCAAAATGACGGGCGGGCTTTCCGAGCCCAGCGGTGATTAACCCGGAATTTCACCGGATTGAACGTATTTGTGCTCCCCGGGTGTTGGCCGGTGAGATTTCCGGGTTGCGTGCTTTTGGCCGGTCAACCGATCATATGCCCGGGCCGGAAACCGACTATTCATTGGCAAGCGCCGGGTTTTTGGCTACCCTCACCTCAAAAACGGATGGGTGTGAAGAAGGGCACCGATACACATCAGCAGGTTGCGCGTGATGTCATGGTATTGAACAAGCTTGGCTTGCACGCCAGGCCGGCAGCCCTTTTCGTCAAAACCGCCAACAAATTCAAAAGCGAGGTTTTTGTCGAAAAAGACAGCGAAATCGTCAATGGCAAGAGCATTATCGGCCTGATGATGCTGGCCGCTGGACCTGGCTCTGTCCTTCGCATTAAAGCCTCCGGCCCGGATGCGTCTGATGCTCTCGATGCCCTTGAATCACTGTTCAAAAAAAAGTTCGAGGAAGAATAACAACCCGGCTCCCCGTCAGCCGGATCAAACGCGAAACCCAGACAAAAGACCTGCCCTTGCAATGACAAGCGAACAAATTGACATCCAGCATCTTGCGCACCTCGCGCGCCTCTCGCTCACCGAAGAGGAAAAACAGGTCATCGGCAGTCAGCTCCATGACATCCTCAAGTACATGGATAAACTCAAGGAACTCGACGTCAGCAATATCGAGCCAACCGCTCACGCCGTGCCTCTAACCAATGTCATGCGACCTGACAAAGTAGAACACTCGTTACCTCACCAGGACGCGCTCCGCAACGCTCCTTTGCAAGCCGATGGCCTCTTCATCGTGCCAAGGATCATAGAGTGACACAGGCAAACAATGCTCAATCAACTGACAATAACCGGCCTTTCCTCGTTGCTGGCGCGTGGCGAAACCAGTTCCCGCGAAATCACACAGGCATTCCTCCGGCGCGTCGAACAACTCGAACCACTCATCCACGCGTTCATTTCCCTCGACCCGGCAGATGCACTCAAACAGGCAGATCATGCCGACAAACTCCGCGCCGCCGGTACATCTCAGGCCGACAAACCGTTGCTCGGTATCCCAATCGCACTCAAAGACATCATCGCAGTCCGCGGTCACCCGCTCACCTGCGGATCACGCATCCTTGCGAATTTCGTCTCACCCTACGACTCGACAGTCGCGGAAAAACTCAAAACCGCCGGCGCCGTCTTGTTCGGTCGCTTGAACCTCGACGAATTCGCCATGGGAAGCTCGACCGAAAACTCGGCGTTCGGCCCCACAAGAAACCCGTGGGCGCTTGATCGCGTCCCCGGCGGTTCTTCTGGAGGCGCCGCAGCCGCTGTCGCAGCCGGTGAATGCCCCGCCGCGCTCGGTTCGGATACCGGCGGTTCAATACGCCAACCCGCGGCTTTTTGCGGCGTCGTCGGGCTGAAACCAACCTACGGGCGAGTGTCGCGCTACGGCCTTGTTGCATACGCGTCATCATTGGATCAAATCGGCCCCATTACCTCGAACGTCACCGATGCCGCGCTCCTCCTCGAGGTAATCAGCGGATATGACCCGCGCGACTCAACAAGCGTCCGACATCATGTGCCGCGTTATCTCGACGGCCTCCGCGAAAATGTCAAAGGCGTAAAAATCGGTCTGCCCCGAGAATACATGACCGGGATTCTCCACGCCGACATTCGCAAGGCCATTGCCAACGCAATGACCGTCCTTGAACAGCTCGGCGCCCAACTTGTCGAGGTCAGCCTCCCTCACACCGAATACGCAATCGCCACTTACTACTTGATCGCCCCAGCAGAAGCCAGTTCCAACCTCGCCCGATATGACGGTGTCCGGTACGGCCTCCGCGTTGACGGACCTGATCCCGTGGCCATGTACAGCGCCACACGCGGCGCTGGCTTCGGCCCGGAAGTGAAACGGCGAATAATGCTGGGCACTTATGCGCTCAGTAGCGGATACTACGAAGCCTATTACCTGCGCGCCCAAAAGGTCAGAACCCTCATCAGACAGGATTTCCTACGCGCTTTCGAGTCGGTGGATGCAATATTGACCCCCGTCTCCCCAACGCCACCCTTCCTGCTCGGTGAAAAGGCCGGTAACCCGCTCGAGATGTACCTTTCAGATATTTTCACGCTCTCGTGCAACCTCGCCGGTATCTGCGGTATCAGCGTTCCGTGCGGATTCACAACCGCGCCACGTCTCCCCATCGGCATCCAATTCCTAGGCCCGCCATTCGGCGAAGAAACAATCCTCCGAATCGCTCACGCTTACGAACAGGCCACACCATGGCACAACGAAAAACCGCCACTGGCCTGCCCAGACCCGGATATTCCCCAGCCCAGCGGAGCCGGAACCAAAGTTGCCTGACGCTCAAAGGCGCGGTGCCTACGCCAAGTTGATCAGAAATCTCTGCGCCGCCGGGCTGGATAATTACAGTGAGAAATCGAACATATTTGCGAAGATTTTCAGACTGCCAGTTTGCTCAATTTGTCAGTATCTGCTTCTCTGGCAGCGGGCAGTGTGGTCACAACAGTGCGGCCTTTGCTGCACAATATTCGATAATCTGCTCGGAAATCGCAGGTCAGCGTGTGGTTCGAGCATTTTGCTTTCGAACTGTTCGTCCGCCGATCCGACTCGCAACTCCTCCCGTGGGCGACGAAGTCGCCCTTTTCAGCGCGGCGCGACACAGCGGCATTCCTGAAACCAAGGCAACGGTTACGCCTCGAGCGTTTGGTTGCGGCTGCGCCGCGCTGAGAAATATCTGCTGCGACTTCGTCGGCCACGGGGGACAGTCGGGTTCGCATGGAGCGGTGAATCCTTGCAAAAGAACACAATCGAACAATCACGGGGTCTGCGATCGACGGTCAAATCAAGTGACGCCGTGGCGCGAAACCCACGAAAGGATTGCCGTAATGGGCCGGGCCTTCAGCCCTTGGATTGAGTAAGGTGACGTGGGGGTGACCGTTCTCGTGGGGCGTTGGCCCACGCTGGTATGGTTCGCGCCGTTGGTCCTGCGGCTTCAGCCCACGCTGGTATGGGGCGCGCCTTTGGCGCTTGGGTCACTGAGAGGACCACAGTTGAGATTGCAAACCAAGGCGCCGTTAAATTTCTGATCGCATGCATGGGGCCCGTTGCCTCGGATGCGGCAACTGTGGTGCTGGCGTAAGGGGAGGGCCAACGGCCCGCTCCATACCAGCCTGGGGCAACGCCCCAGGTAAAGCGTGGTCAGCGAGTCAGAATAAGGGCTGAAAGCCCGTGCCATGGTGCTTGGAACCGGAGCATGACGCCACAGCAACAAAACGATCCGTGATCTGCGATTTCCGCAGACATGGTCCAGTATTTATACTCCAAAGGCCGCCCTGTTCTGACCGCACTGCTCGATCCCAGAGAAAGATACTGACAAATTGAGCAAACTCGCAGCCTGAAAATCTTCGCAAAAACGATCGATTTCTCAATATAGTTTTCCAGCCCGGCGGAGCCGCAGCCGAAGGATCGCTGCTCGAAGTTGCGGCGAACGCAACACGGGTGTTGGGAACGCATCGAACTCGAACACTTGGAGACTGCGTCACTTTGCGCTGATCTGCCCCGCCAAATACTGCGAAAGACCCATTTGCGCTATCTGATCGCGCTGCGCCTCCAGCCAATCAATGTGTGCCTCCTCGTCTTCAAGAATCGACTCGAACAACTCGCGCGTGCCGTTGTCGCCGAGCTCGACAGCGGCTCGGATGCTTTCGTTGTACGCTTTGATGGCGTCCAGCTCGGAGGCCATGTCGTTGTCAATCTGCGCCGGCACGTCCTTGCCGATAAACATCTTCTGTAGCTGACTGACATTGGGAGTGCCTTCAAGGAAAAGGATTCGCCCGATGATCTTTTCGGCGTGTTTCATCTCGTCAACGGCGCGTTTCTCTATCGCCGAGTGCAGCCGGTCGTAGCCCCAATTATCGCACATTTCGGAATGCACCATGTACTGGTTGATGGCGGTTAATTCCTCACTCAATCTAGCATTGAGCAGTTCCAGTATTTTCTCGTGTCCTTTCATGTGCCCAAGGATACATTCCGGCAGCCGCTTTGCAACTCCGGAGGCAATCGAGCACCAATCATGGACCATGAACGGCGGACAGAAAACGCACAGGGGCCATGAAGCAGCAGGCGGATCGGCTTCGGTCTGTTGCCAACCAACGCAGCGGTACTTCTGCAACCGGCGCTTCTGCAATCAGCGCACTTGTCACGAGCCGAGCATTAGGCCGCAGCGAGATTTCCGCGTCAGGTGAGCGGGGCGATCTTTGACAGCTTCAACACCGGACGGGCAACCTTGCGTGATTCCTCGATGTCAACTTCGAATTCAGCCACCCAATCGTTGTGGCCGTCAGGATCGATCAACATTTGCTGCACTTTCCATGTCCGACCGTCTTCAGATGGCAAAACGTACGTGTGCCTGATGTTGCGCGCGTCGGGAGTCAACAACAGTTGCTGGTGCTCCTTGAGATAATCTTCCATAACCTGCTCCAAGCGGTCAGCAGTCCAATCCGAATCCGGCAAGGCGCCTGTCGCTGCTTGCTCAGGACTCGATTCCGGGACATCAGCCAGCAAAGTTGTCGCAGCCGAAAAATCGCGTATCGCCAAACAGCGCAAAAAGCTGAAAATCCGGTTTCGGATCGCAGCAGTGAACGCTTTTGCATCGCGGGTGATGTCTGCTTCTGTTTCTGCTGCGGCTTCGGGTGTAGCTTCGCCTGAAATTGCCGCTCGCTCAGCGGCAACACGGCGCAGGTAATCCGGGTCCCGCATCTGCTCCCATTCCTCCAACAAACTCGAGTCCACCGCGCGGATCATTGTGCCAAAGTACAGTTCCATTTCGCGCACGGGATCGGTTTTGGCGTTTTCGGGAACAGTTTGCTTCAGCACCTTGTAAACGCTGTGAAGATGCCGCAGCAGAATGCCCTCGGCGCGTTCAAGGCCGTAATCGCCGACGTAATCGGCGAAGGACCGGAAATTTTCGTACATCTCGCGTGCGATACTTTTTGGGCGGATGTTTTCCTGGCCAACCCACGGGTGCTTGTCAGCGAACGCGTTGAATGTCGAATAAACGAAGTCACGGTTTGGTTTTGGGTACTCGAGTTCCTCGAGTCTTGCCATTCGCTCTTCATACGGAATGCCTTCGGCTTTCATTGCGGCAACAGCCTGTGCGCGCACACGATCCAACTGTTTCCGAAGAATAATGTCCGGGTCTTCGAGTATGGATTCGACCAGCGTGAGCAGGTCCAAAGGGTAGTTCGGAGATTCCGGTTCCAACAACGGGATTGTCTCGATCAAATACAATGACAACGTCTGGTCCATCGAGAAATCCTCTTGCAGCTCGACGTTGACCCGGAGTTTTCTGGGCCGCTCCCCTGCCCTTTCGCCCTCACCGGGCATGCCGCCACAATCGGGCGGCGAACATTCGGGTCTTGGCAGAATTTCGATGATTTTTCTGTCCAGCAAGGACCTGAACAACTGCCACGCACGCTTGAAATGCGCTTTTTTCTGGCGGGGTGAATCGTGGCAATCGTGGATCAATTTCTGCATTGCTCGACAGCCGTCGCCATCACGGCTCAGAACATTCAGCAGCATGGCGTGTGTGACCTGGAAGCGCGACGTCAACCGTTCCGGCTCGGACGTGATGAGGCGATGGAACGTCTTGATATCCCAGTTCACAAAATTGTGGTCGGGCGCTTTTCGTTTGACGGCGCGTTTGCCTTCGCGTGCGGCTTTTTCTTCGAGCTTGATGTTTTCGATGACATGTTCGGGTGCTTGGACCACCACCCAGCCCTTGTCGTCGAACCCTTTTCGCCCGGCACGCCCGGCGATCTGATGAAAATCGCGTGCGCTGAGAATGCCGGTCTTTTCACCGTCGTACTTGCACAGGCGCGTGAACAGCACCGTGCGAATCGGCACGTTGACACCAACGCCCAGCGTGTCGGTCCCGCAAATGATCTTCAGCAGTCCTTTCTGCGCCAGTTGCTCGATCAATACTCTGTACTTCGGCAGAAGACCTGCATGATGAATTCCGATCCCGTGTTTCGCCCACTTCCGAATCTCCGGTCCGTACGGCGAGTTGAACTTGAACTTCTCGATCTCCTTTGCGATGCGGTTCTTCTCCTCGCGCGTGCAAACATTGAGACTGGTGAAATCCTGCGCGCTCTGGGCTGCGTCGGCCTGGGTGAAATGGACCACATACACAGGCGCTTTACCTTCGGCCACGAGCTTTTCCAGCGCCTGTGCCAGCGGAATCTGTGAATAGTCGAACTCGAGCGGGACGGGGCGGTCAACCGACTTGACCGTAACCGTCGGACGTCCGGTTAGTTTGGTAAGTTCGCGCTCGAAGAATTCCGTCTCGCCAAGCGTGGCTGACATCAAGAGAAACCGTGCTTGCGGAAGCGTCAGCAACGGCACCTGCCATGCCACGCCCCGTTCGCGGTCCGCGTACCAATGGAATTCGTCCAACACGGCATCGTCCACAGGAGCGGTTTCCCCGCGGCGCAAAGCGATGTTTGCGAGAATTTCTGCAGTGCAACAGAGAATCGGTGCATCCCGGTTTACGGTGGCGTCGCCAGTCGATAACCCGATGTTGTCCGGTCCAAACTCGCGGCACAGATCACGCCATTTCTCGTTAACCAGTGCCTTGATCGGACACGTGTAAACGGCACGCCGACCCCGAGCAAGAGCGGCAAACAGCATCGCCATTGCAACCAGCGATTTGCCGGACCCGGTCGGCGTGTTCAATATGACATTCTTTCCCTCGAACACTTCGAGCAACGCTTCCTCTTGTGCTGGATACAATGTCAGCCCCCGGTCTGTCGCGTAGTCAAGGAACCGCTCCAGCAGACTGTCGCTGCTGTCGTCCTCACTGCGCAGGAGCATATCATACAAGGTCGTTGCCATTCCGCCGCCAATGGTACTCGCCCGCACTTGATAATTCTACTGCGATTGAATAAACAGAACGCAGCAAAACACCGGTTTGAAGACTTCCTTGTTTTCAAGGCGCGAATGGATCAAGGCCATGTCTGCCGCAGCGGCCATGGCAGGTTATGACGCATTCGCCAAACCACGGCGCAAAACCGTCCGCGCTTACCATCTTTGCCTCGCGCCAAACATCGTCGCCACTGACGAACAGCTTGTCGAAACAGTCGCAGCAGCAGGTATCGACACAATATGGCTCGCCGGGTTTTTCTACGGGCACCGACCGTTCCCGGCCGATCTTCTGAAGCGTGCGATGGCTGTCGTGCAACGCCACGGCATGAAAGCCGAGTTGATAAACGTCCCGCTCGGACATCCCGGCGATTCACTCGGCGCCAAAGACGGCGATTTCCCCCTGACACCCCCGGCCCACTGGTTGCCTGCAGTACGCCCCGACGGGCGCCGGTTCGTCGGCACTTCACTTCATGAGCCGGCCACTGCCGAAAACTGCGAAGCGCTGCGCGCTCTGCGCACTCATGGATTTCGCGTGTGTTTCCTCGACGACGACTTCCGGCTTGCCCGTGGCCCGGGTGAAATAGGCGGCTGCTTCTGCGAACAACATCGCACGCGATTCCTTCAAACCCGCGGCTATCCGCCAAGCCGATGGCAGGAGCTCCTCGATGACATCGCCGCACGCCGGAATACAAGCACTTTGCGGTCATGGGTCGAATTCACTTGCGACGAGTTGTCATCGTCCTTTCGCAAACAGCAACAGGCGTTCGGCGCAGACCTCGGCATAATGGTCATGTATCTCGGCGCTGAAAAAGCAGGAATCCGGCTCGACGATTACCGCTGCGTCCCTTTCCGCGTGGGCGAACTCATGTTCAACGATGAATCATTTGGCTCGCCAAAAGGCAAAACCGACGAATTGTTCAGCGTGCTCTTTCACCGCCGATTCACCGATCCGCAACGCGCATTCAGCGAAACAACAGCATTCCCGGCAGACAAACTCTCCGCACGCAACATCGCAGCCAAACTCGTCATCTCAACCCTGGCGGATGTCCGGCAAACCATGTTCATGAGCGGGGTTACGCCTTTCCCGCGGGCGCACTGGGAAACCCTGGCGCCCGCCATGAAAACTCAGGCAAAATTCCATGAGATTATTGCAGGACACAAGCCCCATGGACCGTTCAAGCACTATTGGGGCCGGCCTGAACGATTGGTCGGAACAGACCGGCCGTTCAGTCTCTGGCTCGCGCTGGGAGTGCCGTTCGAAGTTGTGAAAACCCCGCCGCCCGAAGGTTGGACATTCCTGACAGACTTTGACGCCGCTGACCTCTCCCGGCACAACACAACCGCAAACGCTCGCTTCGTTTGCCGCACTTCAGCGGCCAATCGACCTGCTCAAGCATTGGTCGCGGAAGAGTCCCTGTCAGCGCTGTTTGCTTTCAAGCGCACCATCTGCGCCCAGCTCGGCAACACACCCTACATAGCTGAAAACGAGCCCGCCGTGTGCGCATGGTACCCCACAGCCAACGTCGCACTGGTCTGGAACCTGAGTGAAGAACCGCGCGATTTGACCCTTGTACATGTTCCGAACAAACATCCGTTGCGACTTGGCCCCCTCGCAGCAGAAGTCGTCAAGCTATAGCGCAAGCGCACGTCACGGCTCAGCCTGCTCGAAACGCGTAAAAGGATTGCGGCGAATAATCCGGCTTTCAACCCTGATTTTCACTCGCTGGGTCCGCTTCGCCCGGGGCGTGGCCCAGGCTGGTATGGTACTGGTACTTGGCCCTCCCTGTCACTGCTCGGTGACCAAAGCGCCAACGGCGCGTTGCACGAGCGCGGCCATTCTTGGCCGCGCCCAACCGGAATGGGGACAGGCACGCAGTTCACAGCCACTACAAATTCGGTCGCCGGATTTGCGTTCACGAAACTGGGCTGACATCGGTTGTCGGATCGATGCGCCCGGGGACGGGCGCGCTCCCGACCGCGATTGCTTCTCCAACGCGTTGGGACCACCGCGGCGATCTTTCACCCCCCCATTTTTCTGCCTCTCATTTTTCTGCCATTCCTATTTTCATTTCCTTTCGCCTATTTCTGCTATCACCAAAAAATCATTTGTCGGCTCTTTCGGTTAGCCTAAAACAGGAAAAGAACGCGAAAGAACGCGATCGCCATATTCCTGCTCTTTGCGGCTCCGATCTTCACCGCCCGGGGACGGGCGCGCTCCCGACCGCGATTGCTTCTCCAATGCGTTGGGACCACCGCGGCGATCTTTCACCCCCCCATTTTTCTGCCTCTCATTTTTCTGCCATTCCTATTTTCATTTCCTTTCGCCTATTTCTGCTATCACCAAAAAATCATTTGTCGGCTCTTTCGGTTAGCCTAAAACAGGAAAAGAACGCGAAAGAACGCGATCGCCATATTCCTGCTTCCTGCGGCTCCGATCCTCACCGCCCGGGGACGGGCGCGCTCCCGACCGCGATTGCTTCTCCAACGCGCTCGGACAACCGCCGCAATCTTTCCCCCACCCCATTTTTCTGCCTCTCATTTTTCTGCCATTCCTATTTTCATTTCCTTTCGCCTATTTCTGCTATCACCAAAAAATCATTTGTCGGCTCTTTCGGTTAGCCGAAAAAAGGAAAAGAAAACGAAAGAATGCGATCGCCATATTCCTGCTCTTTGCGGCTCTGATCTTCACCGCCCGGGGACGGGCGCGCTCCCGACCGCGATTGCTTCTCCAATGCGTTGGGACCACCGCGGCGGTCCTTCACCACCCCATTTTTCTGCCTCTCATTTTTCTGCCACCGATGTTTCTGCCAATGATCTTTCTGCCAATGATCTTTATGCTCTGCTCCGATTGGGTCTGAAACACGGGTTGGCCAAATCCGTTCATCTTTTGACTGGCGCCGTTGCTTACAAACATCAATCTTTTTGCCATGGCTCTGCGCATTGACTTCGATTTGCTTCCGGAGAAGCTGCAACCTGCAATCGAGCGGCTGTTCGAGCTGTCGGCCGAGAAAATATTGAGCCTCGAGAAGGGTTGGAAAGACGCGCACGGTGCGCCTGTGTTCACGGTCAATGGACACTACACAACCCGTGGGTGGACGGATTGGACCGCGGGTTTCAGGCACGGTTCAGCCCTGCTACAGTATGACGCCACGGGTGACAGGCGGTTCCTTGATCTCGGGCTTAACGGCACGTTGCAGGCGATGCCGACGCATATTTCGCACACAGGTGTCCACGACCACGGGTTTAACATTGTGTCAACTTACGGCAACTTGCGACGGTTGATACTCGAAGGACGTGCAGCCCGGGCCGAGCCGGTGTTGCATACATGCGAACTCGCGCTAAGAATCAGCGGCGCTGTCCAGGCTGCGAGGTGGACTCAGCGACCTGGCGGTGGGTACATTCACTCGTTCAACGGGCCGCACTCGTTGTTCATTGACACCTTGCGGTCGTTGCGGTCGCTTGCTTTGGCGCATCATCTTGGGCACGTCCTCTTTGGTGAACAGGACCAGCGGATTTCTCTGCTGGACCGTCTCATCGACCATGGGCTGACAACTGCGAAATACAATATCTATTATGGCGAAGGCAGGGATATTTTCGATGTCCCGGGTCGTGTTGCGCATGAAGCGATCTTCAACACAGTCAACGGGCAGTTCCGATGTCCAAATTCACAGCAGGGATACTCGCCATTCTCGACGTGGACACGCGGATTGGCGTGGGCGATTCTTGGGTTTGCCGAGCAACTCGAGTTTTTGCACGCGTGTTGTGGGCGGGGCGATCCGGCTGCGGCAGAAGGTAAAACCGTTGCGGATGTTCTGAGCCGTTTTCTCAGGGCGGCCACGGTTACGGCAGACTATTACATTTCCGTGTGTTGTACTGACGGCATCCCGATGTGGGATACCGGCGCGCCGAACTTGCACAAGTTGGGCGATTACGCGAATAGACCGTCCGACCCGTTCAATGAATGGGAGCCGGTGGACAGTTCAGCCGCAGCGATTGCAGCTCAGGGTTTGCTCAGGCTGGGCAACCATCTCAGGCGTCTCGGTCGCCACAGCCATGCAAGGCGATACAGGCAATCGGCTCTGACAATCGCCAGGACGTTGTTTGGTGAACCCTACCTTGCGACGAAGCGCCGGCATCAGGGTTTGATTCTGCACTCTGTTTACCACAGGCCGAACGGGTGGGACCATGTCGCAAGGGGACAGCGGGTGCCGAACGGCGAAAGCTCGATGTGGGGTGATTACCACGCTCGTGAATTGGCGTTGATCATTCTGCGTGAAGCACGCCGGGAAAGCTATTTTGCGTTTTTCGGTTGTCCCGGTTAAAGGCGCGAGGTGAATCGGTATTGGCCCGAACCAACGCTCAGAACGACGGTACCGTTCTCGTTTCGCAGGTATTTGACGTAATCGGACTGTTTTACCGGTTTGCCGCCTTCCATTACGCTGTCGAAGTCTTTGGCCGGCAGATAAACCGTTGCGGAGGTGTTGGCGGGGATTCTGATCTGCAGTTCGAAGGTATCGTCTTTCAGCCGCCAGTTGCTTTCGATACGTCCACGGATCGAGTCGTAATGCGCGCGCACCCATGAAAACCCTTTTTTGGCAGGATCGAGAACGGGGCGGATTTGAATTGTTTTGAATCCCGGGGCATCGGTATCGATGCCTGCGGCTTTTGTGTAGAGCCATTCGCCGACGCAACCCAACCAGTAATGATTAAAAGAGTTCATGCCGGGGTCTTGGAATCCTTTGTCGGGGCGCCAGCCGTCCCAGCGTTCCCACATGGTTGTTGATCCCCATATGACCTGTTGGAGCCATGACGGGTAGGTTTTGTTGAGGACCATGCGGTAGGCAAGGTCGGCGTGGCCGGCCTTTTCGAGAGCGAACAAGACGAACGGCGTGCCCAAAAACCCTGTCGCGAGGTGCCAGTCCTGGGCCTCGACGGTTTTGACGAACTGCTGTGCGACCTTATCCTTCATGGTGCTGGGGACGAGGTCCAGGCCGAATGCGAGGGCGTAGAAGGTCTGGCCTGTTTCGTTTTTGGCGTCGAGGATTCGGCCATCGTCTTTGATGAATTTTTCAGCGAAGGTTGACTTGATATTGGCAGCGAGCTGTTGGAAACGCTTCGAATCTTCGCCATTGCCAATTGCGGCGGCGATTTCATCGAGCAACCGGGTCGAGTAATAATAGTAAGCTGTGCCGATTACTTCTGAGTGTTGTGGTCCCGCAAGGCGAAGCCAGTCGCCGTACGCGCCGGTGCCGCGGACGAAGTTTGTGCTGGTTTTGGCGAGGAAGTCGGCGTGGCGGAGGAGGGCTTGGTAATGTTTCTGGAGGACATGAGTATCGCCGTACATTCTCCACATTTGCCAATTGCAGACGGGGCCGGCATCGGACCAGCCGGTGTTGCCATGGCTGACGATGTTGATGTGGGGCGCCACATCGCCGAAGGCGCCGTCGGCGCGCTGTGAATCCTGGCAAAGGTCCACGAGCCACTTGGTGAAGAAGGCCGGTGCGTCGAGGTTAAGGCAGGCTGTTTTCATGAACACCTGTGCATCGCCTGTCCAACCAGCGCGCTCGTCGCGCTGCGGGCAGTCGGTGGGGACATCGAGGAAATTGCCTTTTTGGCCCCAGACGGTGTTCAAGACCAGTTTATTGACGAGCGGTTCTGAACATTCGAACGACGAAACCCGAGGCAGATCGGAGTGAACGACAATGCCTGCGACATCGCCCAGATCAGGTTTGTAATCAAGGCCTGTTACTTCGACGTATTGGAAACCGTGGAAGGTGAAGTACGGTTCATAATCGCGTTTTGGTCCGCCAGCGAGGTAGTAGGTGTCGGTGGCTTTGGCGGCTCTGAGGTTGGTGGTGTAAATGGTGCCGTCGGGATTGAGCATCTCGGCATGTCTTACGACAACTTTTTGGCCGGGCTGACCTTTTGCTTTGAGTCGGACCCAGCCGACCATGTTTTGGCCGAGGTCGAAGACATAAACGCCGGGTTTGGGTTCGGTGATTTTTCTTGGTTTGATTTCCTGGATTCTGCGGATAGGTTGGCCGGGGTGTGCTTCCAGGTTGGCGCGGACGGATTGGTCCACAGTGGCGTTTGCCCAATTTGCGTCGTTGAATCCGGCATTGTTCCAGCCCGGCATTTCAAGTCGAGCGTCATAGACGCATCCCATGAGCAGATCGCCCTCACGGATTGGGCCGTAACTGGCCTTCCATGAGCTGTCGGTTCCAACGATCTCGGCGGACCCGTCCTGATATTCAATGTGCAACTGAGCGATGAAACGAGTTTTTTCGCCGTAGTAGTTGCGTTTACCTGTGAAAGCGAGGTAACCTGCGTACCAGCCGTCACCCAAAATGGCGCCCAGGACATTTTCGCCCCGTCGGATTTTCGATGTTACATCGTATCCGAAGTAATGCACTCGCTTCCGGTAATCGGTCCAACCTGGTGATAGGACATCGCGGTCGGCTGTTTGCCCGTTGATGTGCAACTCGTACACACCGAGTGCGGAGGCAAAAACCACGGCTCTCTTGACCGGTTTCTCGATGGTGAATGCCTTGCGCAGGTAAGATGCCGGCGACACCTTCGGCTCGGAAGCGGCGATTTGACCCCATGGTTGGTCGCCGAAAGCAGCGACTTCGGATGCAGGCTGCCATCCGGAGGCACTGAAACCGGTCGAATTCCAGCCATCGGGTGCCGAAATGTTCGAGGCCCACGAAGCGTCGATCGGTACGACCTGCGACTGCCCGTCCTCGTATATGATTGCCAGTTTGCCCAAAAGCCCGGCCGGGCTGGGGTTCGATCCGCCGTTTGTGACTTTTATGGCGAGGGTATTTTGTCCTGCCACGAGTTGTCCGGTGAGATCGATTGTGGAAAGAGTTCGCCATGTCGAGGCCTGTCCGGCTTCTTTACCGTTGGCATAGAGGACGAACGCGTCATCGGCGGCGAGGTTGAACACGGCCTGTTTTATTTTTGAGTCGCGGCGCACGTCGAAAGCCTTTCGGAAGTACGCATCGCCGGCGGGTTGATTTCCGGGTTTGGCGCCGTGTGTCCAGACCCATTTTGCGTTTTTGAGATCCAGCAGCTCCTTGATTTTGGCCTTTACGGGATCGGCTGCGGGTTCACTGTCATGGCCTATCCACTGTGCTTTCCAATCCGAAGCTTTCAGCGGCCCTGCTGTCCAGCGTGCGGGCGCACTCCAGTTGGAAGGTTGGTCGTTTTGATCCCAGACTCTGACTTTCCAAAAGACGGTTTGTGCTGATGGGACGGGTTTGCCGGCGTATTCGATGTTGACCGAGTCGTCGCCGTGGGTTTTGCCGCTGTCCCACAAATCGCCCTTGTTTTGTTTCAGGATATCTTCGCTTGAGGCCACCAGCACCTGCCATGCAGTTTGGCGGACGCCGCGCTGGTTTGAGGGCGCTTCGATGATCCAGCTCAGGCGTGGTTTGGGAGAGTCAACCGCCATTGGATTTTGATTGTACTCGCACCGCAACCTTGTGATTTGCACAGGGGCGGCAGCATAAGCGGTGGCCACCAATCCTACCATGGCAACACAAATAGAGAGTGCACTCTTCCAGTTTGCTGGGGCAAAAACGCGTTTCATTGTTCGTGTGTTGTTTGAGTTGATCATAAGGGTGGCTCGGCTATTGCCGCAAGCCTTCGGTGCATGCGCGGGGAGAATTGAATTGCGGCGGAGTTGCAAGTGGACGTGGGAGGGGAACATCTCGAGTGTGTGGATTGACCTGTTGGGTGTGAGTTTGGCTGTGACATCGGGCTTGCGGAATCGGCAATAGCCTGTAACCTGCCGCGGCGTTCGGCAAGGTCGAGTTTGGCTTCGCCGGAGGAAAAAGGACAGTATTGGTTCTCAGCTTGTCAAAACAAGCTGTCCATAACAAACTGCGCCGGAGACGACCGACGGCCTTGCAAGGCCACGAAAGAAGATGCACGGCACGCGCAACACAAACAACAGAGCTGTAATCGAATGGGTTGAAGAAATGGCCCGGCTTTGCAAGCCGGACAACATATATTGGTGTGACGGTTCGGAGCGGGAAAAGAAGGAGTTGCTTGAACGCGGGGTTGCCGAGGGCGTGTTCATAAAGCTCAATCAAGAGAAACTTCCGGGCTGCTATCTCCATCGCTCCAATCCCAACGACGTGGCGCGGGTCGAACATTGCACGTACATTTGCACCGACATGGAAGCTGAAGCGGGTCCGACGAACAATTGGGCGCCTCCGCGGGAGATGAAACAACGCCTTTACGGTTTGGCGACCGGGTCCATGAAGGGGAGAACAATGTACGTAATCCCATACTTGATGGGGCCGCCGGGGTCGCGCCTTGCACGAGTTGGGATCGAGCTGACCGACTCGATTTACGTTGTGCTGAACATGGGAATAATGACGCGGATGGGCGACATCGCCTATGAACAGCTCGGTGACAAGGACGATTTCAACCGCGGATTGCACTGCATGCTGGACGTCGATCCGGACAAACGATTCATCTGCCATTTCCCGCGTGAAAACCTGATCATTTCGGTTGGCTCGGCGTATGGTGGAAACGTGCTGTTGGGGAAGAAATGTTTCGCGCTGCGGATCGGCTCTTACCTCGGAAAGCAGGAGGGTTGGTTGGCGGAACATATGCTGATTTTGGGAATCGAGTCTCCGGAGGGCGAAAAAACCTACATTGCAGCGGCGCTTCCCAGTGCGTGTGGGAAGACAAATCTGGCGATGCTGGTTCCTCCATCGCGGTTCAAGGGATGGAAGATTTGGACTATTGGCGATGACATCGCGTGGATGTGGCCGGAGACGGACGGCTGGCTGCATGCGATCAATCCCGAGACCGGTTATTTCGGGGTTGTGCCCGGCACCAATCAACAGTCGAACCCGAACGCAATGCGGATGATATCGCGCGACACGATTTATACCAATGTCGCGGTTACGCCGGACCTTGACGTTTGGTGGGAAGGCAAAGACAAACAACCGCCCCAAGGATTGATCGACTGGCAGGGGCGACCGTGGACGCCCGAGTCAAAAGACAAAGCCGCGCATCCGAACAGCCGTTTCACAGCGCCGATGCACAACAATCCCGTGCTTGCACCCGAGGTGGAAGACCCGCACGGCGTCCCGATAAGCGCGATTATTTTCGGCGCCCGGCGTGCAACCACGATGCCTTTGGTGTTTCAGGCTTTTGACTGGGTACACGGGGTTTATGTTGGTGCAACGCTTGGCAGTGAGATGACTGCTGCGGCCGTCGGAGGAGCGGGCCAGGTCCGCCGCGATCCAATGGCGATGCTTCCATTCTGCGGGTACAACATGGGCGAGTATTTCCGCCATTGGCTCTTGATCCGGAAACGGCTCAAGTACCCGCCCGCGATTTTTCACGTCAACTGGTTTCGCAAAGACCAACATGGACACTATCTCTGGCCCGGGTTTGGCGAAAACATAAGGGTCTTGAAATGGATTGTGGATCGTTGCCGTGGGCGTGCAGGCGGAATCGAGTCGCCTCTGGGCTGGTTGCCCGAAGCCAAAGACCTCGATCTTGTCGGGCTCAAAGGGTTCACCGAGGAGAGGCTTGACCAGCTCCTGAGCATCAACCCCGAGGAATGGCGGCGCGAACTTTTGCTGCAGGAAGAGCTGTTCATAAAACTTTACTCGCATCTGCCCAAAGAACTGATTTTCCAGCGCGAACTGTTGCTTGCGCGGTTGTGAAGGCGATTGCGATTTGGTTGTTTGTGGCAGTGCTGGCCTCGATGTTCGTGCCGGTGCGAGCAGGAGCGCGCAGCATCGAGTTGATCCCGGAGACAAATTCTGTCGGTCTGTACGAGACGTTGCACTTCCGAATCGCTGCTCCCGAAACCAAAGGCAATCCTTTTGATCCGGATGAAGTCAATCTCGAGGTTGAGTTCAAGACACCGTCAGGTTCAATTCTGAGACTTCCGGCGTTCTTCGGTCAGCAGTACGAACGCGTGAGCGCAGGTCAGCAGGGACGAGACAAGGACTGGTGCTATCCTGTTGGGCCTGCACAGTGGCAGGCAAGGTTCGCGCCGACCGAACCCGGCGCGCACGAAGCGAAAGCGCGATGGCGGGATTCAGAAGGCGCAATCGTCTCGGGCGCTGTCAGGTTCGATTGCAGGCCGTCTGCTCGCAGAGGTTTCCTGCGGGTGAGCCGTCGAGACCCGCGGTTTATCGAGTTTTCGAGTGGTGAGGCGTTCTTTGGTATTGGGCAGAATCTGGCGTTCATAGGCAACCAACAGTACGTGACATTGTCGCGGGCTGAGGAGATTTTTGGTCGCCTGAGGGCAAACGGAGCAAACTACCTCCGCATTTGGACCGGATGTGAAGATTGGGCAATAGGAATTGAAGCAAGAAAGAGCGCGTGGGGGAGGTCGTGGGATTGGAATCCGCCTTTTGCGGCGTGTCCGGACAATCCGAACCGAAGATGCATTTTTCTTGGAGGGGATGGGGCGACGGTTCGCGCAGATCCATCGCATCGGGTTGCGCTTCGGCCGAACGCCGAGTATGCGCTTGGCGGCAAGGTGATGGTCGATGGCGACGCCGCGGTTCTTTTGACTGAACCACACGCAAATGGGGGGACAAAACTCAAAGTAAAAACGGCAAGGGAGTGGACCTCGTTCAAGCACACATTCAAAACACAGGCAAATGAGTTTTGGCTGATTCCTCCAACTTTCAGGCTGCAAGGCAAAGGGAAAGCCTGGCTGGATGAGTTGTCACTTGCAGAAGCCGGGGGCGGACCTGAGCTGCTTTGGGAAGCGGATGCGAACCGCCCGGTTCGGGGTGCTTACAATCAACTCGATTGTTTTCTCGTGGACGAGCTTGTCGAATCAGCCGATAGAAACGGTATCTACCTGCAACTTTGCCTGCTAACACGCGACCTTTACATGAAGGATTTGAAGAATCCCGCAAGTGTCGATTACGACCGCGCGATTGCAGATGCGAAGAAGTTCATGCGTTACGCGGTGGCAAGGTGGGGCAGTGCCACAAGCGTTGCCGCATGGGAATACTGGAACGAGCTGGATCCGGGCCTTCCGACGGACCGGTTCTACACCGAACTCGGTCAATATCTCGACGAGATTGACGTTTATCATCATCTGCGAACGACAAGCACATGGGGACCATCGGCCAAAGATTGCAAGCATCCCATGCTTGATCTTGCCGATACACATTTCTATCTCCGTCCCTCAGATCAACCGCGACTGAAAGATGAGGTCGAGGCCGTCCTTGACCGCACCAGATGGCTGCGCGAACAAGTTCAGAACAAACCAATCCACCTAGGCGAATTTGGCATCGCCAACGAGAAATGGCAGCCAACAGCCGAAATGCAATCGAGCAAAATGACAGTCGATTTCCACAACGCGCTGTGGGCTTCGGCTCTGAGCGGCGCTGCCACCACGGCGTTGTTTTGGTGGTGGGACAGACTCGACCGATTGAATCACTATGGCGAGTACGGGCCTTTGAGCCGATTCGTCGCCGACATCCCATGGACAACGGGGTTGCTGGGTCCCGTGGCGGCATCGGCACAAAACAAGGACCTGCGGATTGTTGGATTGCGAAGCCGGAATCGCGCATGGCTGTGGCTGTTTGATCCTGCGGCTTCGTGGGGGAACAGAGTGGTGGCGGGCCGGGTTCCGTCAAAGGTCGAAGGCGCGGTTATCGCGATGTCTGACCTGCCCGAAGGCACCTACGAGTTGCAGTGGTTTGACACGCGGCAGGGACAGGTGATCCGCACTGACAAAGTACCGAGTCGGAATGGAACGCTGGAATTTGAGGCCCCAGCCTTCACTTCAGACATTGCTCTGGTATCAAGTTGGATAATCTGCGATTCCTCCCCAGACTCTCCAAGGTAGCAACACAGCCTTGCGAAGACGTCTGCTTCTCGAGACATTCGGGCTGGCGCCCCGGCCCCGGGCAACTGCCAGACAACAAGGTGAGATGCTCGCTGTTTCTGCGCCCGGAGTTTTCACTTCGGAGCCTTGTATGTTGTCACTTTGGCACCGAACGTTCGTCCAAAGAGGTGATAGAACCAATAGGTGTCGCCAAAGTCTCGCATCAAAACGTCTTCGATGCCTTCGACCTTGCCGTTGTTTGCCCGGAGGGTTTTTCTGAAAAGCTCGAACCTCTGGGCCACGGGGGCGCTTGTTGGGCGGCGGATCGATGTGGTTTGATTTGTGCCAGCAAGAGAATCGCGTAACAGAAGGGCTTCCTCGATGTGACGCGGTGTTTCCCAAACGCCGTAATTGCCGAGGAACTCGACGTTTTTGGCCAGTTGGTCGAGGTTTGTTTCCAACAGGTAATGCGCGAGCATGAACTCGAAGGCCATTCGATTGCTTTTGTTTGACCCGAGACATTGTCTGGCCACGACCTCGGTTGGCAGTCCGCTGTCGGCAATGTCACTTGTGACACGCAACGGGCGGACAGGTGCGATGTCCGGTTCTGACGACAAGGCCGGGTCGCGTTCGAGAGCTTTTAATCGTTCGAGAGCTCTGGTCCGGTGAAATGGGACAAGTGACAGCCGCCGCAAAAACACGGCTGCAGCTTTGGGCTGGTCCTTCAGAACGTAGATACGTCCCAACTGCCACAACGTGCGTGGTCGTTCGCCTTGCAATTCGAGGGATTCATGGGCGAAGTGCTCGGCCAGATTCACCTGGCCCAGTTCAATCATTGTGTCGGCGAGCAAATCGCACACCTCCAATCCCTCGCGCAAGGATGGCAATATCTCGACGCCTTTGCGTTGTGGGTATGCAAACAGTTCCTTGTTCAGTTTGCCTTCGTGATAGAGCGCCCGTGCGATGGCGAGTCGAACGACCGGTGTCGGCTCGGTTTTCAATTGTCGTGCCAACGTGAGCACTGATTCCCATTTATGTTCCAGTGCGGCGAGCTTTATTGAACCGAGGAGTTTTGTTTGGCTGTCAAACGTGAGCCAAAGAACAACCGCGGCGACGACCAGTGTCGCGACGAGCATGAACCTGTTCCGTCTGGAAACCGGCATTGCTGTGGGCGATTCTTTCTCGGAACCGTGCGATGCTGATCGAGGCAAATGCGACGGCATGGACAGTTCAGACCTGCCCGGAATCTTTGGAGCAAGACCGGCGACGACCGGCAGGCAAAAATAGATAATTCCTATTGCCAAAATGGTTGCAATGTCCGGGCGGCCCGTCATGAACTCGTTCGCAAGTTGCTGGGAGTTGAGCACACCGATGGCAAGCATGGTTGCAGTCACAAGCCAACAAGGCCATGCCCCAAGAACCGAGCTTTTCGACCGCGTCGCCGTAATGCTTGCGGACAGCGCAAAAACCATCGCAAAGATTGCGCCGGCCAGCCAATAGAGCACTGCCGAATTTGCCAGGACCAGACCAAGTGAACGCCATGCGGTCGCTTGGCCAAATCGCTTCCACACGGACCATGCGCCTGCGGACAGCAATGCGCCAAGGCCGACGTCGTAAACTCCATGCGCATATCGGCCTTCCATCACAAGGATCGCGAGGCCGGGGACAACGGCGCATGGTAATGCGATGAGCGCGTTGCGTCGCATCGTGTTGGCTGCGATTGACCCGAGCAGGCCGATCATCGCGGCTGTCACCAGCGCCCCTGCAACAGAGAATTGGTTCAGTTGCCCGAGGAAAGCTGCAGCATAAGCGAGAATGCCGCCTGGCTGGCTGACGGCGCGAGTAACAAAAGCTGTCTCGATGTAAAATGGTTTCCACGCGTGATCGTACAACAGCGGCGGATGAATCCAGAAACAGACGTAAACCCAGACAAGTCCGGTCAGAACCAACGTGGCCCATGGCATCCGTTCGCAGAACCGTGCTGACTGTGCGTGTGTTACCGGCTGAATCTGACCAGTGGCGCGTTGTTGTTGACGCAATTCAGTCCCGGGCACCGGCTGGCTTGCGCTTTGCGGTGGACTCTGAACTTGCCTGTGCTTCGGACGTCGCATTGGTCCCTTCACGCTAGCCATACTCGCGTTTTCGAGCAAATCCAAGTTGCCCATTTGCGGCAGAGGAGTTGAAATGAACTGAATGTTGATGTCCCGGCGTGATTGGATTGGATTGACCGCGGGTGCGGCGTTGGCCGGCGGGCTTGGTTTTCGTTCCAATGTCAATGCGGCAGCGCCTCCATGGAAGTTCGCACCTGAAGAAAACCTCATCCCCGCACCGTCGGACCCGGCTCTATGGCCCGAGTTCCGTCAACGATTGATTGCATGGCGTGAATCGGTCAGACGTGACATGCAGTATTCGTCCGCGCTTTATGAACGGCCCGAGTTCTCATGGGCCGCACGCAATTTTGCCTGCGGTTTCGTTATGTTGAACGATGAGTTGTTCTGCGATGTCCGCACGGGACGATATCATGTGGCCGCGTTTCTGGCTCACGCACGAAATGAGTTCGGCGGCTTTGACAGCGTCGTGCTCTGGCACGCTTACCCGCGCATTGGCTTGGACGCGCGCAATCAATTCGATTTTTACCGTGAACAGCCGGGCGGCTTGCAAGCCCTGCGCAAGGCCGTGGACAAGCTTCATCAAGCCGGCGTTCGCGTTTTCCTCGACTACAACCCATGGGACATGCACACACGCCGCGAAGCCCGGGCCGACCCGGTGGTGACGGCGGAATTGATTGCCGCGCTGGATGCCGACGGCGTGTTTCTCGACACGCTCGACCGCGGCGCAAGCGAATGGCGCGCAGCGCTGGATGCTGTGCGGCCCGGGGTGGTCCTCGAAAGCGAACTGGCTTTGCCATTGGCAAGCGTTCACGATCATCACCTTGGCTGGGCGCAATGGTTCCCTGACAGCCATGTGCCCGGAGTTCTCCGGAACCGTTGGTTCGAGCGCCGTCATCAACAGCACCTGATCAGGCGCTGGGACCGAGATCACACCGCAGAACTGCACTCCGCATGGATGAACGGAGCGGGTATTCTGATCTGGGAGAACATCTTCGGCACATGGAACGGATGGTGCGACCGTGACAAGTCCATTCTCCGTTCCATGCTGCCTTTGCAACGAAGGTTTGCCCGTCTTTTCACAGGCGAGGGCTGGACGCCACTTGTTCCCACGCTGCAACCGGACGTGTACGCGAGTCTGTGGGAAGGATTTGGCTTGCGCTTGTGGACGTTGGTCAACAGGTCTGAGAGCGCCGTTCGCGGCGAATTGTTGTCTGCCAGCTTGCACAATGGCGAACGGGTTTGGGACGGCGTTCTCGGGTGCGAGGCGGCGCTGCGGCACATCGGCGCTGTTGGTCAACAGCATCACAGCACAACTGAGGTGACAATCGCCGGTGACTTGCCGCCCCGAGGCATCGGCTGTTTCATTGCAGGGCGGATGGAAGCTGTGGGAGCCGGTTTCGGCGAATTTCTGCGCGGGCAGAGAGAGTTGTTTCGCAGGGCAAACTGGAACACAAGGTTTCCGCCGCGCCGGGCAAAGCTTTGCAAGCCGCCGGCTGTTAATGCGAAACAATCCAACAGGTCCGGCATGGTGGAAATCCCCGGCGGCCAGATTCAGTTGAAGACAACCTTTCGTGTGCGTGAATGTGGCTTTTACGACTCCACACATCCCCACTTCGAGACCAGTTTTCCGTCGCTCAACGGGCCGCTTATCATCTCGCGAGCGGTCGAGTTACGACCGTTTGCGATGGACATCTACCCGGTAACGAACGTTCAGTACGCCAAGTTTCTTTCTGCCACCGGGTATCGACCTGCTGATCCGACGAATTTCCTTCGGCATTGGGTTAATGGCGCGCCGCCCCCGGGTCGCGAACAGCATCCGGTCGTTTATGTCGATTTGGACGATGCCCGCGCGTATGCCCGATGGGCAGGCAAACGGCTGCCCACCGACGAAGAGTGGCAATGGGCCGCACAGGGGCCGGACGGCAGGCGTTATCCGTGGGGTGAGACCATCGAGCAGGGTCGTTGCAACGACGGCGCCGGCGGCGACACTACGCCCGTTGATGCTTTCCCAAGTGGCAGGTCGCCGTTCGGTTGCCTTGATATGTGCGGCAACGTCTGGGAATGGACCGAAAGCGAACGAAGCGACGGCAGAACGCGATTTGCAATTCTGCGCGGCGGTAGCTTCTACAAACGAGACGGATCGCAATGGTACTTCGACGAGGGTCCGCAACCTGCTGGTTTTGCTGCGAAGGTGTTGTTATGGGGACCCCGGCTTGACCGCTGCGCCAACGTGGGTTTTCGTTGCGCGGATTAGTACTGCCAAGGATTTGGGTGATAGCCGAAAAAAGCTAAAAAAATTCGAAAGAGGGACAGGCAGAAAAATGAATGGCAGAAAAATGGGGTGGTGAAAATTCGCCGCGCTCCTGCAGCGCGCTGGACAAAGCAATCGCGCCGGAAGCGCGCTCGTCCCCGGGCAGTCAAGATCGGGACCGCAAAAAGTAGAAATGGGGCGATCGCAGTATTTCGCCTGTTTTCGTTCGTTTCGGCAGACCACAAAATGATCAGTGGTATTCTGGTGATAACCGAAAAAAGGAAAGAAAGGCGAAAGAGGGAATGGCAGAAAAATGATTGGCAGAAAAATGGGACGGTGAAAATTCGCCGCGCTCCTGCAGCGCGCTGGACAAAGCAATCGCGCCGGAAGCGCGCTCGTCCCCGGACGGTCAAGATCAGAGCAGCAAGAAAGGAGAGATATGACGATCGCGTTCTTTAGTCTTTTTCGTTTTTTCGGCTGACCGCATTGCTATATTGAGAAATCGATCATATTTGCGAAGATTTTCAGACCGCGAGTTTGCTCAGTTTGTCACCAGAGTGCGGCCTTTGGAGTAAAGTATAATACTGGATAATCTACGCTGTAATGGCAGATCAGCGCGTCGTTCGAGGTTTTTACCTTCGAACTTTTCGGCCACTGATCCCACTCGCATCTCCCCATTTGGCGACGAAGTCGCCCCTTTCAGCGCGGCGCGACACAGCGGTATTCGTGCAACCAGCGCAATGGTTACGTCTTTAGCGTTCGGTTGCGGCAGCGCCGCGCTGAGAGGTTGCGCGGTAACAATGCCGTGGAAATGCGCTCCCGAGTGTTAAGTTAAATATAGCGTTGACAATCTCGCCGTCCCGACATGATCCTGAATCCATGAACAACAACGAATCTGCACTTTCAACTCGAAGAGAATTTATTAAGAACACGACCAAGATCGCCGCGGCGTCTGCCCTCGCAGGAGTAGCAATCCCGCATGTGCACGCTGCCGGGTCGGACCTCATTCAAGTGGCTCTCATAGGCTGTGGCGGGCGCGGCACAGGCGCAGCCGCCCAGGCGCTCAGCACAAAAGGCGGACCGATCAAACTTGTTGCAATGGCTGACGTCTTTCAGGATCGGCTGGCCAGCAGTTACGAGAACCTGAAGAAGGGCAAGGGCGACAAGGTGGACGTGCCGCAGGACAGGCGGTTTGTCGGATTGGACGGATACAAGAAAGCCATGGATTGCTTGCGCCCGGGTGATATTGCCATTTTTGCAACACCACCTGCGTTCAGGTGGGTTCACTTCGCTTACGCTGTGAACAAGGGCCTCAATGTTTTCATGGAGAAACCTGTCACCGTTGACGGTCCGACAAGCAAACGGATGTTGCAAACCGCCGAAGAGTCGGTTCGCAAAAACCTCAAGGTGGGCGTCGGCTTGATGTCACGGCACAGCCGCGCGCTGCAAGAGCTCGCAAAACGCATTCAGGACGGCGAGCTCGGCGAGATCATCCTCCAGCGCGGTTACCGAATGCACGGGCCGGTAGGATACTTTTCGTCCCTGCCAAAGCCGGCAGATATCAGCGAGCTGATGTACCAGATCAGACGGTTCCACAGTTTCCTCTGGGCAAGCGGCGGCAATTACAGCGATTTCTACATCCACATCATCGATCATCTCGGTTGGATGAAGAACGCGTGGCCGGTGAAAGCGCAGGGCCTCGGCGCACGGCATTATCGCACAAGCCCGGAAGGCCAGATTTACGTTGACCAGAACATGGATGTGTACTCGGTCGAATACACCTATGCCGATGGCAGCAAGTTCATTTTCGATGGGCGTTGCATGACCGGGTGCGCGGAAATCTACTCGAGTTACATCCACGGAACGAAAGGCATGGCGATTGCGTCGCGCAGCGGCGATTGCGGGGGACCGTCAGCCATTTACAAGAGCCAGAACCCGCGTCGGGCCGATCTCGTATGGGAATCCAAGGTCCCGGCCGGCCAGGAAGACCCGTACCAAAACGAGTGGGACGATCTCATGGACGCCGTTCGCAACGACAAACCTTACAACGAAGCAAAGCGCGGCATCGAAGCGAGCCTCGTGACTTCCATGGGCCGCATGGCGGCTCATACAGGGCAGGAAATCACATTCGAAGACATGTTGAACTGCCCGCATGAAATGGCCCCCGGCCTCGACACATTGACTGACGATTCACCAGCTCCGCTCAAAGCCGATGCCAACGGTCGTTACCCGGTGCCCATGCCCGGCATTACAAGAAAGACTGAGTACTGATCATCAGCACCAGCCATAATCTGTTTTGACACAGCAGGCGCGGACGTGTCCGCGCCTGTTTTGTTTTGTGTGAGCTATTTTACGAGTAGATTGAGAAATCGATCATATTTGCGAAGATTTTCAGACTGCGAGTTTGCCCGGTTTGTCAGTATCTGGTTCTCTGGCAGCGAGCAACGCGTTCACCGCAGCGCGGCCTTTGGAGTATAATATCGGGTAATCTGCGCGGAAATCGCAGATCAGCGTGTGGTTCGAAAATTTTGCCTTCGACCTGTTTGTCCGCTGATCCCAGTCGCATCTGCCCCCAAGGCGACGAAGTCGCCCCGTTCAGCGCGGCGCGACACAGCGGTATTCCTACAACCAGCACAGTTTTTACGCCTCGCGCATTTGGTTGCGGCTGCGCCGCGCTGAGGAATCTGTTTGCCAGCCCGGGCTGCATTCGAGATAAGGTTCCTGTGCACGTTATCGATATCGCGATCATCATAGCCTACATGATCCTGATGGTGGCCGTGGGGGCGTGGGTGACTAAAAAGGCCGCCAAAGATTCCGAGTCGTACTTCCTTGCAGGAAAGAGCCTGCCGTGGTGGATCATCGGTGTTGCACATGGGTCGAGCGGCGTGGACATCGGCGGCACGATGTGGTTTGTGACCATGCTTTACATTTACGGCGCAAAGGGACTGTTTCTGCTTTGGATATGGCCGCTGTTCAATGTCATATTCCGGATGGTTTATCTTGGGACATGGGTGCGCCGGTCGAATGTGCTTACTGGGGCCGAGTGGATGCGAACGCGGTTTGGGAAAGGGCTTGGCGGGGAGCTGGCGTACGTGAGCGTGGTTGTTTATGCGCTGGTGAGTGTTGTGGGTTTCCTGAGTTATGCGTTCAAGCCATTGGGCAAGTTTGCCGCGCCATTTTTCCCGTTCGGGTGGAGTCCGGACACGTACGCGCTAATCATAATGCTGGTTGCCGGTGCATACTGTGTGCTTGGCGGCATGTACTCGGTTGTTCTGAACGATTTGATCCAGTTTGGCCTCATCACATTGGCTGCGGTGATCATCGCGGTGGTTGCAATGATCAAGACGACTCCGGCTCAGGTTATGGCGGCGGTACCTGCGGGTTGGGACAATCTGTTTTTCGGATGGCGGCTGGACCTCGATTGGTCGGACAAGATGCCTGCCCTCACAAAGGTGATCCATGATCAGGGCTACGAACTTTTCGGGTTCCTGATCCTGATGCTTTTCATCAAGGGCGTGCTTGTAAGCATGGCCGGGCCAACGCCGAATTACGCGATCCAACACGTGCTCTCGACGAGAAATCCGCGGGAAGCAGCGCTGGAGAATCTCGTGATGTGCATTGTGTCGCTTGCGCCGCGGTTTCTGCTGATAGCAGGCATAGGCGTGCTCGGCATGGTTTTCTTCAGTGACCAACTGCGCGGGATGGGCGCAAAGGTCGATTTCGAGCAGGTGCTGCCAGCAGTGGTGGCGCAGTATCTGCCGGTGGGATGCAAAGGGCTCATCCTTGCGGGTTTGATTGCGGCGTTCATGAGCACTTTTGTGTCAACGGTGAACTCGGGCGTTGCATACATTGTTAACGACATTTACCGGCGATACGTTCGATCAGACGCGCCGGCGCGACATTACGTGCGCTGGGGGTATGTGTGGTCAATTGTTGTGATTGCTGCCGGGATTGGCTTCGGATACACCACGCTCAACGTGCACTCGGTCACCAAGTGGGTGGCAAACGCGCTTGTGCCGGCTTTTGTTGTTCCAAACGTGCTCAAATGGCATTGGTGGCGGTTTAACGGCCATGGCTTTTGGGCCGGAATGGCCGCGGGAACTGCGAGTGCACTGGTCATCCCGGGACTGTGGCCAACTTTGAAAGATGTGAATTTGTTCATGTCAATAATCGCGATAAGCGCGATCGTTTCCGTTGTTGTTTGCCTTGCCACCGCCCCGGAGCCGGAGGATCTGCTCAAATCCTTTTACCGCACCGTCAGGCCATGGGGATTCTGGAAACCGATACTCGACAAATGCCGCGCTGAAACGCCCCGGCTCGAGCCAAATCGTGACTGTGCACGTGATTGGTTCAATGTGCTTGTCGGGATTGTGTGGCAAATCGCAATGGTATCTGCGCCTGTGTACATGATCCTCAAACAATGGGGGCGTCTTGGCGCTGCCTCCGCAGTGCTCGTGGTCGGCGCGGTAATCCTGAAATTCACGTGGTACGATCGGATCGCCAAGGGTGACGGTTACCTGCCGCAGGACCGGTAGCTCGGAAACCCCTCAGCGCGGCGCAGCCGCAACCAAATGCGCGAGACGTAAAAACTGCGCTGGTTGCATGAATACCGCTGTGTCGTGCCGCACTGAAAGGGCAACTTCGTCGCCTTGGGAGGAGATGCGACTGGGATCAGCGGACGAACAGTTCGAAGGCAAGATTTTCCAACCACACGCTGATCTGCGATTTCCGCGCAGATTATCCGATATCACACTCCAAAGGCCGCGCTGTCGTGACCGCACTGCCCGCTGCCAAAGAAGCCGATACTGACAAATTAAGCAAACTCGCAGTCTGAAAATCTCCGCAAATATGATCGATTTCTCACTGGAATGATACAGTTTGCGCGACGTGCCTCGCCCATGCCGCGTGTTCGATGCGCAGGCACTTGAATTGCCGAACGAGTGACAACCCCCGGGCATGACAGAGCTGCTCGCCATCGTTTGCGGAGAGTTTGCAATCGTTGCGCCAATTCTTTATGATAGCAGCATGAAGGAGTTCATGAACAAATCAGTCGGGGTAGGAATTCTGTTGATCGCAGTTTTTGCAGCGGGCTGCGTCGGGAACAAGACAGAGACAACAACCGCAGGTCCGCAAAGCGGGGCCGCGACTTCCAAGCCTGTCAGTACCGAGACCAAACCGACAGGTGCAGTTCCGTCAACCTCAAGTGTTGCCGAATCCGCCAAACCAACGGAATCGGCTGCGACCGAGCCTTATGCCGAGCTGCCGCCACTCGAAGGCGACAACTGGCAATTGCTGTTCGATGGGGTGTCTTTGGACGGCTGGAAAGTCACCGACTTCGCCGGCCACGGTGCTGTCGAGGTGAAGAATGGGCTGCTGGTGCTTGAAATGGGGGCGATGCTGACCGGGGTAAACCTTGTCAAAACGAATGATATACCGTGCTGGGATTACGAACTTGCGTTGGACGCCATGAAGCTGGCCGGGCAGGACTTTTTCTGTGGATTGACTTTCGTGGTTGGGGATTCGTGCTGCAGCTTCATTGTCGGAGGCTGGGGTGGCGGCCTTGTGGGAATCTCGAGCATCGACGGCAATGATGCATCAATGAACGAAACAACAAAGTACAAGGCTTTCGAGCCAAACAAATGGTACCGAATCCGGGTCCGCGTCACACGCAGCAAACTCGAAGCATGGATAGGCAAAGAAAAAATGGTAAATGTCGAACTGGAAGGAAAACGAATCACCGTGCGCCCGGGTGAAATCGAGGAAAACCAGCCCTTCGGAATTTGTACCTATCAGACCACAGGCGCGTTTCGGAACATTCAGTGGCGCAAACTCAAGTGACCCGTCGATGGTTCGCCCGCTTGCCGGTAGGAGCACGGACAATGAATCCGGATAACCGTCTCGCAGACCGAGTTGGTGTGGGTTCTTCCGTACACAGACGGAGTCGGACCTTGTCGCGTGCGCGCCGCGCACTGACAACATGCGCTGCTCGATGTCGGGTAATGCTCGCATTCTGTTCGGTGATCGTTTCAGCAACTGATCAACCGCTCGCAGCGATTCCCATGAAAGCCGTTGAAAAGCAAATTACAAATGACCCAAAAGGACACATCCTCACCAATATCGGTGTTTGGTCGCCGGACAGTGAATGGATCGCGTACGACACCCGACCGGATCCTGCAGGGGAATCGTTCACCGGTGATTCAATCGAAATGGTAAACGTCCGGACCGGCGAAACGCGCGTATTGTACAGGAGCAAAAACGGCGCTCATTGCGGCGTTGTCACGTTTCATCCTCGAGAAAAAAAGGTCGTCTTTATTCTGGGCCCTGAAAATCCCACGCCCGATTGGTCGTACGGCCCCGCTCACAGGCAGGGTGTGATTGTGGATGTTTCGCGTCCCGGAGAAGCGATCAACCTTGACGCGAGAGACCTTACTCCGCCTTTCACTCCGGGTGCACTTCGTGGCGGGTCGCATGTCCACGTCTGGGATGCCGCCGGGGAATGGGTCAGTTTCACATACGAGGATCATCTGCTGAGCGTATTCAGTGATGAGACCGACGAGCACGAGATCAATTTGCGGAACGTGGGCGTGAGCATTCCCGGACGGCCTGTGCGTGTGGACCGCGATCATCCCCGCAATCATGATGGCGAGTATTACTCGGTATTGGTGACCCGCACAGTGGCAAAACCAAAGCCGGGTTCAGACCAGATCAAACGCGCTTTCGAGGAAGGCTGGGTCGGAACCAACGGTTACCTGCGCACGGACGGCACCCGCCAACGGCGTGCCTTGGCGTTCCAAGGGCATGTGGTCACTTCTACAGGACAAACCATCACCGAGGTGTTCATCGTTGATCTACCCGAAAATCCCACTGTCCCCGGCAGCGGTCCTCTTGCCGGCACTCTGACAAAGCGACCTTGCCCGCCCATGGGAACAATACAGCGGCGTTTGACATTCACAGCCGACAGAAAACACCCCGGCGTTCAGGGCCCGCGCCATTGGCTGCGATCCTCGCCAGACGGAACCAGAATCGCGTTCTTGATGAAAGACGACAACGGCGTGGTCCAGATTTGGACCGTTTCGCCAAATGGCGGGCAACCACGGCAACTGACGCAAAACCCACACTCGATTACCAGCGCTTTCAGCTGGAGCCCGGACGGCAAGTACATCGCTCATACAATGGACCGAAGCGTGTGTGTTACTGACACCGAATCCGGCGTCACTCATAGACTCACCGCACCAACCTCGGAAGAAACCGCTCCCCGACCTGAAGCCTGCGTGTTTTCTCCCGACGGCAGGAAGATCGCCTATGTGCGCAGGGTACCGAACAACCACCGCGCCGGCATGTGCGATTCAACAGGCGGAAACCTGGATTCGAACGCTTCGGTTTCTCAGTGGAACAACCAGGTCTTTGTGCTTTTCCTGGACTGAAGACCCTGAATCCAGTTCATATGCCCCGCAAATGAAAACATGCGGCATGGCCAATCGTTCGCACCCGAATGATCGCGGCGACATAAAAGCGTTCGTTGCAGACTCAGCGCTCTGTCACGCCGAACTGCGTTTACCGCATCTCAAGCAGCGCCATCAACAACTTCGCATTCCCATGACTCGAGCTTGCGCCCGAATGCCCTTTGGTACCCGGAAGCCATGCGCTGGCGGAACGCCTCAGCATGACCGCGTTTGACAAGGTTCAAAGTGGCCCCGCCGAAACCGCCGCCTGTCAGCCGGGCGCCAATGCAAGCCGGATCGGATTTTGCCTGTTGAACCAGCAAATCGAGTTCCGGGCAACTGTTTTCAAAGTTCTTTTGCGAGCTTTCGTGACTTTCGAACAAGAACCTGCCAAACAACTCGAGGTCATTCGCCCGAAGCGCCTGAGCGCCGCGTTGGACCCGGTCGTTTTCGCCCACCACGTGCATCGCGCGGCGGTATTGCAGGTCGGTAAGTTTACGGCGGCCCGCTTCAAGATCAGACGGCGACACAAATCGTAGTGATTGAACCCCGAGCGCACGCGCAGCTTCTTCACAGCAACGGCGCCGTTCGTTGTATTCTCCGGCTACAAGTGCGTGTTTCACCCCGGAATGACATACCACGACCGAGAGATCTCCAGGGAATGGCACCCAGTCCACAGTCAGATTCAGACAATCAATCAAGACAACCTTGTTCGCCCGGCCGTACAGCGAGGAAATGTAGTCGAGCAAACCGCAGTTCACGCCGACAAACTTGTTTTCGGCGGCCTGACAAATCTTGGATAGGATCATTTTTTCTGCAGTGCTCAGTTCAGGGAGGGAACCATCCGGCCTCCGAGATGGCGGGAGCCCGACACCAGTTTCAGTCAAGCTGTAAGGATAAAGGTCCCGAACAACAAGTGCGGTGCTGACCAACAGAGCTGCCGAGCTGCTCAAACCCGCGCCGAGCGGAATCGTGCTGTGTATTACCGCGCTGTAACCGCCCATGCGCACCCCGCGTTTTTGCAACTCGATCAGCAATCCCTTCGCATAGTCTGACCATGGCACGGTCGGGTCCTTCGCGATACTGTCTATCGAGAACTTTGCGGTCTGTCCAAACTCGGCCGACACAAGCTCGACAACGCCATCTGCACGTGGTGCTGCGACTTGAGTGATGCACTTGTCCACTGCAAGAGCCATCACAAAACCCTGATTGTAATCGGTGTGATTGCCCAACAATTCCACTCGGCCCGGAGCGCGGGCACTGCAAACCGGCTTTTGGCCGAACTTCTCGGTGTACAAGGATTCGACTTCGCTGGTCTTCACAGGCGTCGATCTATGCCAGATTCAGATCGTGCGGTCACCACCAAAATCCAGAAGACAATTGAAATCGCCAGAGAGAGCAGGTACGCTCGCGCCCAGGTTCAGGTTGTGCGAAGGCTCTTTGATTGTCCATGAATCCGGGGACAATTGCTCCGTGCAGCCGAAACATTTTTGAAGTCTCGATGCCTGACATTCTCAGACCTGCCATGAACAAAGACCGCATTGCCAACATCACCTGCCTTGCAGCATTGATGGGAATGATTGTTCCCGACATTGCGCTTGCCGCGGCGAACTCGAGTAATCCCATTGAAAACCCGCCGCGATTGATCGCGCGGACCTACAACTCGGGTTTCCCCCAGGCGCACGACACCTACAATGGCATGGGCACCGGCAGCGACGGGCGGATTTATTACGTGCTCAGCTCGGAAGCCTACGACGTCGGCGCGCAAATGTTCTGCTTCGATCCGCGCACCCGCCAAATCCGGCATCTTGGCGATGTCACCGAAGCATGCGGCGAGGCCGGAAAACGGACGATTGTTCAGGGCAAAAGCCATGTCCCATTCGCAGAGGCAAATGGGAAGCTATACTTCGCAACGCATATCGGCTATTACAGCATCATCGACGGCCAGGAAAAAATGGGCATTCCGCCGGCCGGATGGAAACCCTACCCCGGAGGCCATATCCTCGCCTATGACATGCGATCGGGCAAATTTGAAGACCTCGCCATTGCGCCGGAGGGCGAGGGCGTTTTGTCAATGAACATGGATACAGCACGCGGGCGAATATTCGCCCTCACGTGGCCAAGCGGAATATTCTTCCGATACGACCTCCCAACGCGCCAAATGCGGTCCTTCGGAAAAGTCTGCGCAGAAGGTGAAAACGGCAAGGGCCCCACCTACCGCACAATCTGCCGGTCCATTGCGGTGGATCCAACCACCGGTTCGGCCTATTTCACAACATCCGAAGGAACAATCATGCGCTATCGCCCCGACAATGACACTCTCGAACAGGTCAAAGGCGATGACCTTCGAAAGGATTACTTCGGACTTTACGACCCGACATCGCCCGGTCATATGGGCTACAATTGGCGGCAGACGGTCTGGTACAAACCCGAACGCGCAATCTACGGTGTCCACGGAAACTCGGGTTACCTATTCAAGTTCGATCCGGCCACAGAACGCGTCGAAGTCCTCGACAGACTAACTTCTACCCCGTCACAAAGGAGCGGGATGTTCGACCAATTCAGTTACGGTTATCTCGGGTTCACGCTTGGTCCTGACGGTCACACGCTCTACTACCTGACCGGCGGCCCAATCTACGTCAATGGCAAACGCCTCAAAGGCAAAGACAGCACCGCAATGGGCGAAGCAAAAGGCCTCGAGAACCTCCACCTCGTCACATACGACATCCCGCGGCGTAAATACACCGATCACGGGGCAATTTCCTATCCCAACGGCGACCGCCCACTCTATGTGAACTCGATCGCCATGGGCAAAGACGGCACAGTGTACTTCCTCGCACGCATAACCGAAAACAACCACACCAGAACCGATTTGTGCAGCGTGTCGCCGCCGTTCAAACCGGTGCGTGAAACAGTCAAGTGAACCGTTGGCGTTTATTTGCACGGCGGTGTCTGTGACAGCTTTGTTGCGTCGGGTCGAACCGACCTGATAGGGCGCGTGTTGGAGTTTGTCCGGCGGAATGGTTTGTTGGCGGGCGTTGCCGGGCACGACATTGCAGTGCCGATGAGTTGCGAAAAGGCCGGATTGGACCCCGACTTCTATCTCAAAACGCACAACGCCAAGAACTATTGGTCTGCCAGCCCAATGCCACGACATGACAGCGTCTGGGAAAAAACACCAGAACAAACACGCGCCTTCATGGCAACCGTGCGCAAACCATGGATTGCTTACAAGGTCCTCGGCGCCGGTGCAATTCATCCGCGCGAAGGGTTTGCTTATGCGTTCGAGAGCGGAGCCGATTTCATTTGTGTTGGCATGTTTGAATTTCAAGTCGAGGAGGACGTCGCACTTGCTCGGGAAGCAGTGGTCGAGCAAACTCCCGGCAACGCCCATGGTGCGGTTGACCGACGCCGGGCCGGCGCGGGCCGGACCTGTCCAGTTCAATCAAGACACAGTTCATCCACAGAACAAAAAGTGAGTTCCGGATTTTGACATGGCCACACTAGCCCGAATATTTCCCAGCCCGGCGTAGCCGGAACCAAAGTTCCCTGACGCGCAAAGACGCGGTGCCTGCGCCCCTTTGGTTAGAAAGCTCTGCCCCGCCGGGCTGGGAAATATCTGAGGCGACTTCGTCGCCCACGGAGGGGGGTGAGATTGGGATCGATGCCCGAACAGCTTCAAGACAACAGTCTCGAACCATCTCCCAAAAATCAACTCCGTGCCTGTCCCCGCGGGAGAGGGAAAACATAATCCCGCTCCCAGATGCTCCCCGCTGTCGCCCATCTCACCGCGTCTGGCTTCCTCATCAATGATCACGGCTCAATTCATGCAACTGCGGAGGAAGTCCGGCCCAGCCGTGGTTATTGCAACAACAACTTGACCAGCCCAACGCGTTGCCCCGGATTCCCTCTCCCCCTGGGAGAGGGCAAGGGTGAGGGCCCCAACCGGTCAATGAACAGTCAACCTCCAAAACACTCGACAGGACCAATCATGAAACCGTGCAGAAAGTCCGGGCAGATTCTGCAACATCGTACTCCAAAGGCCGCACCGTGGTGACCGCACTACTCGCTGCCAGAGAAGCAGATACTGACAAACTGAGCCAACTCGCAGTTTGAAAATCTTCGCAAATATGATCGATTTGGCAATATAACAATTTGGCACTCCGTCGCGCCGCGCTGAAAGGGGCGACTTCGTCGCCTTGAGGGACAGTGAGGTTCGCATGGGGGAATGAATCCTTGCAGAACAATACAATCGAACAATCACAGAGTCTGCGATCGACGGTCAAATTCTGTGACGTTCGCGGCGCGAAAACCGTGAAAAGGATACCGACACTGCAGATAGCGACGCCACAGTAACGTCATAAAAAGCCCGGTGACAGGTGTTGCCGTAACTCCGTGTCTGTCCCCATATCCCGCCCGTTCCTTTTGTCAGTTTGAATGCGTCATTCCAAAGACGCCAGACGTCCGAGCCGGTTGCCTGTGGTGCTGGCAGTATGTCTTTCCGTCCGCCTTCATCTCCGTGGGCCCGCGGAGTGGAGAGGGGCGGCGTCCGAAGAACAGACAATGGCGCGCAATCGCAGGAACATCTTGGGCAAGTGGGCGAGCGACGGTTTCAAACGCCATACGGTCAATTCTCTGCCATCTCCGATCGGTTGTCTTGAAACCAGTTCAACGTTGTCTCTTGCATCCACCCACTTGACAAGGTCGGTCGATAAAGAGACGGCAACTTGAACATTTTCAGCGGCCGGGTTCACGGGGTAGATCAGCCGCAACGAAACCGTGCCGTCAGGGGATTCGGGTTCCAGCGCCAATCTTGCTGTGACGGGTGGAAGCCCCAAATCATTGCCAAGGGCGTAATCGACCAGATCGGGCTCGCCATTGCCGTTTGCGTCGCCGAGCGGGTTTCTTGGGAACCCCGGCGCATCGGGCCAGCCCGGGTTGCCGCCAGGCATGTCACTCGCACGCCAGTTTTCAGGCAGAGCGTGGTCTGGGTTGGATTCCGGATTGATCAAAACAAGGCTGTGACCGGCATTGGCGGATGTCGGCCAAGGCGGCTGATCGTCGTATCTGTATTCTCTGATGGTGTTGTTGTCGGCATCCTCGAGTTTGATCAGCTCGCCGTTGTTGCTGAGCGCGGTGCCGTTGGCGAAAACTCCCGCTATGGGAAGGTTTGTTCCGTAAACGGCAGTGAACGCCGACAAGTCACGCACAACGAGAACGCGCCCGCCCGGAGGCAGGGAAGTGATTGCACCATTCGCGAAATCGAATTCCACACCGGCGGTAAACCGTACTCCTCTCAAATCCAACGTGACGGACCGGCTGATGTTAAGCAACTCGATGAACTCGGCGAGTCCATCGCCCGCTGGATGGTACATGAATTCGCTGATCACAAGGTAACGTTGAACGTCCGACGGTTGGCCCTCGTATGCCGCCACATTGTTCGTCGCGCCATCTGAATCGATCAAATACAGCGTTTCTCCAAGGTTCGAAAGATGTCCCTTGTACCCGCCCTGCACAAAAAGCCCCTCTCCGCCCTTGGGCGAAAGACGTCTTGCCCGAAATGCGGCTGCATTCGGGCAAAGGTAGATTGAGCCGTTGGGCGGCAGGACCGTTCCCGGCAGGAATGTGTGTTCGACTCCGCCCATAATGCGCCAGTTGGAAATATCAACTGCGATTGAATTTGGGTTGATGAGCTGGATGAATTCTTCGTCCTGATTTCCGGAAGCGGGGCTGAATTCGATCCTGCCGAATTCGATTTTCGGCTGGTTGTTGCTGGGCGGGACGAGCTTGCCCCCGTGCAACTCCGGAACAATCAGCATGTCACTGCTGGTTACGCTTTCGTTGAGGCCATGGATCGCGAGGATGTTACGTCCCCGGCGCAGAAAAGATTTCTTGTCAGAGACATCGTAAACTGTGAACGCGTTCACGTTGGCTTCGCGCGATACCAGGGCCGCGGAATTCCACTTCGGCGATTCCGGCGCATTCCATGACGCGATCATGGTACCGTTCAGAAAAGCAACAAACCCATCGTCGCATTTCATCCTCAGCTCGAGGATTTCAAATGCGGTTGGGTCGGGCACATTGAATTCAATTCGGATGTATGCGCTGTTGTTGCTGCGCATCAAATTGTCAATGTTGAGACCGATCAACGATTGATAACCGCTTGCGCGTTCGTAGCCGACGCCCGTGGTTCCGGTCAACCAGCCTGTCGTGTTGAACGGTTCAAATGCAGGGTTGCCTGTCCATGTCAGCCCCAAGGCGTCGTTGGTGGGTACGAAAGCTTTTGCGGGTGCACCGGTCACAACCAGCGCGGTAAAGTTTGTGCTCGGACCGGCGCCAGATTGTGGAAGGGGGATTTCGCCGCCGCGCCCGACGGTTTGTGTGTTGTAGATGTACTTGCGACGGGCGGGCAAATACTCGGTCTTGAACCGTTGGATTGCTTCGGCCATCGTTTCGACGTCCGGGCTTGTGTTTGTGTAACTGACGACATTGCCCCCGTGCAACCACGAACCCCATTTTTCGAAATCCAGTTGAGCGTCGGATGGAACGATGTACGGTGGATCAATCAGCGCCAATTGCTCGTTCAAACGTCTCTCGAGGTACAAATTCGTCCCGGGTGTCCCCGGGGTCGGCGGCGGCTGCAAAAACTCGTCGGTCAAGGTCCGAATGCGCCGCATGATCATTGACCGTATGTTCGGATCAGCGAACAGATGCGCGACGAGCCGGATTGCCGTTCCCGTCACCACAAAACCGTCGCTGTAAAGTCCGTTATCGAAATATGTGTTCTGTGTGTTCCAAACGCGCCCGAAGGAAAGATCAAGGTCCCACGGCAGGATTGCCCACTCGCCGGTTCTGCCTGTGTCGCGATATGCATACCAGTTTTTGCTGTGCATATCGATGTTGCGGATGACGGAGTTGGCGGCCAGCAGATTGACGCACCTTGGAATATCGATGTTGTCGTAAATGTACTTGCGCAGGGCATCGCCTGTGAGGTCAAGGCCGTTGATCAGCGCCTGAAGATCGCTGTTGTTTTCGAACTTGCGCGTCTTTTTTTCAACACCTTTGGTCCCGGTGTCCCCAGCGTCCTTGTTCAGCAGGTTGTCATAGACCTTGTAGAGCGCGCCCGCCTTGTTCAGTCCCGCCCGCTCGAGATATATCTCGTCAGCATCTTCGACAAAATCCGCGGTGCTGAAGAAACTTCCGTTCCGTTGAACGCGCACCGTAAACGCAAAGTGTGCGGGCACGCCTGAAAGGCGCATGACCTCGTAGGCAAGCACATGGCGCACTTTCGATTTGTCCGCCCAGTTGCTCAGCAGATCGATGTCGGCAACCCGCGGTGCGTTGTTGTTCCATCGAAACCGGTGTGTCCGATTGAAATCGATGTTGTAGCTCTTTTTCGGGAAACCGATCGACGACTGGCCGTGCACTTTAAAGAGCACATTGTCGTAGAACTCGCCGTCGTAATACACGCATCCGCGCGAACCGGTGGTCGTGTCCGCACCACCGGGATTGCTGGTGAACCAATGGAACACGGGCAGCAATGTCTTGATCCGATCGTCATGCGCAACTGTGCCAAAGTATTGCTCTGAATCGAGTGGATCACGGAAAGCGGGCTCTTTTGTTGTTGCGCCGCTGCTGTCGGTCGCAACAATCCGCCAGCGCGTCATCTCGCCCGGAGCAAATGCCGACGCCGGAATGACGGCTGTCCAAGTCCCATCCCCTGCCTGCACGTCCGACTCCGTGCCATCGTCTGTCATGGGCGTGTACTGTTCCACACCAAACATCCGCCGAAAATAAAGGCGGACAGACATAACCGGACTGTTTACGGGTATGACACGGGCGGAAACAATGAGCGGTCCGGTCACGGGTTGCGGCGGGTTCTTCTCGAGAACTTGAATGATCGGGCCGGCGCGTGTGCCAGGCCCATTTGGCGCCCCCGGAGTTGGAACAGAGAAATAACTCCAGGCCGGCGAAGACGACGGCCCTGCCGCACCGTAAGATTTGTCCTCAAACTGTGGTGGATAAAAAGGTGCACACTCTGTCAGGACCGTTTTCCCGTCCGGGGCAACCAGGGCAAGGTACTCGCCATCGGCTTCAAGCCGGAAATCTGTATGCAATCGACCGGCGATGTTCGTGCGGTTCTTGCCGGAGGCGAAAACGACCAAATATTCTCCGGTTTTCAGCGTGACGGGCGGGAAGCTCCACTTCGTCAGATTCGACGCGTTATCGGTAAGATGATATCCCTCCAACGACAAATCGTTGCTGTCAGGGTTGTGTATCTCGATCCAGTCGGAAAATTCGCCGTCTTCGTCGGCCAGGACGGAATCGTTGGCAGCCATGAACTCGGTTATTACCGGTGCGCCCGGACAGGAAATGCACAAACACAACACAACTCCCAGCCACAAATTCCGGAATATGTACTGACTCAGAATTGGCACCTGCATCCCCTATAGCAGATTTCATGCGAAATCAAGCGCATGGCGGACTGGCAAGCGCACCGTCTGTCATTCATCAATTTATGCAAGACCGTGCGTCATGCGATTGCGGTCTGCGCCCGTTTGTTAAAATTTTGATTATTGGTTGACATGCTGATGATGCGTGCATAGGTTGCTTGCAACGCAAAGGTATGGCCGAAAATATTCCAAACGCGCCTGCTGGCGCTGAACCGCCGAAACCGCCTGAACCCGCAAAAGTTCAGCCGAAGAAAGAGACGGTGCGAATCAGTTTGCCTGCCAAACCGACAACCGCACCTACAATCAAAATTCCAACACCGGCGGGGGCAGCTCAGCGGCCGCCTGCTCCGGCTGCGGCCCCTGTTCCTCCTCCGGCTGCTGCCACCCCTCCACCACCGCCACCGGCGGCTGCGGGTGCGGCGCGCCCCGCGTCTGCCGCTGCGCCTGCTGCTGCTGCTGCTCCTAGACCGGCTCCGGCAAGGCCGGCGGCACCGGCGGCTTCAGTAGGGGTGCTTGAAAGCGCGCTCGCAATTGCCGCCGCGTTGCTGAGTGCATTGGCGCTGGTTCGCGTTTTTTTGATAAACGGGATGTTTTAGCGGGGCGAATCAGCGGCTCGGATATAAACTCTGGGTTTGGATCAGGGGCTCGATAACAGCCCTGAGCACGTGGGGATCACAAAGAGGTGTTTGCTTATGGCTGTCAGGAATATCGTCGAGCTTACAAAGGATACCTTCGCCTTTGAGGCACTCCAGTGTTGTGTTCCTGTGATGGTCAGTTTTTGGGCTGATTGGTGCAAGCCGTGCCTGATGCTCAGGCCGCTGATCGAGGACCTTGCACTTGAATACGAAGGCCAGGTGAAGTTCGCAACCGTCAATGTTGATGAACAGCCCGAATTGGCGAGCGAATACAGGATCAGCGCTGTGCCGACCATGGTGCTGTTCAAAGACGGCGAAGTGCAGGATGTGATAGTTGGACTCAAAGGGAGAAGCGACCTGCAGTCAAGCCTTGAAAAAATCTTAACACCGGCCTGAACCCAAACCTGGTCGGAACACGCCATGCCACTGATTATTACGCCGGGCTATTTGTCGCGGCTGGCGGAATATTATCATCAACTGGGCACAATGCTCACTGCAGGCATGACGCTCGTCCAGGCCCTGGACCAGATTCAGAATTCGCCTCCTGCCGGGTTTCTGCGCCTGCCAACTCAACGCGCCCTGGAAAGCTTGCGAAATGGATACACGTTCACCGAAGCCATGGCCCGCCTCGGAAAATGGCTTCCGTCGTTTGATCTGGCTCTGCTCAGATCGGGCGAACTTAGCGGGCGCCTTGACACCTCCTGCAAGCTTCTCGCCGCATACTACAATGACAGGGCTCAAATGGCGCGCCAGGTGCTTTCAGACCTTGCCCTGCCACTTTTCATCGTCCATGCTGCAATCTTCATCGGTGCGTTCCCGGCATTCTTTCTCGGCGGCAGCCTGAAACAGTTTCTGGCGCAAACCTTGGGTGTTCTGGCGCCGTTTTATCTGATCTTTTTTGTAATTACTTGGGCGTGCCAAAGCCGCCGCAACGCAACATTAAGAGCCATCATCGAAAGACTGTTGCATTACGTCCCGATTCTTGGAAAGGCGCGACGCCACCTTGCACTTGCGAGGCTTGCCAGAGCCCTTGAAGCTCTGCTGAATGCCGGTGTTCCAATCGGCGAAGCATGGACAATCGCTGCCGAAGCCAGCGCCTCTCCCGCAATCGAGCGCGCCGTGCGCAGTTTTCCCGCACGGTTGCAGGCAGGCGAAACCCCTTCCGAGTTGTTGAGGGCACGAGGTGAATTCCCCCCCATGTTCACAAACCTGTATGCCACCGGCGAAATAAGCGGGACTCTCGACGATACTTTGAAACGCCTCTTCGATTATTACCAGGATGACGCTGCCAGAAAAATGAAGGCGTTGGCCGAGTGGACGCCGCGTGTGATTTACCTCATAATTGTCCTTGTCCTTGCGTTTCAAATCATTTCGTTTTGGACGAATTACTATCAGTCCGTTATGGGACAATGACCTTTCCCGCGGACAACCGCTCGCTCCCACGCTCAATGAACATAGCTGAGATTCACTCGAACGAACGCCTGCGCCAACATCAGTTCCCGGTCACCCGCCGATCCGCATACTTCGCTCACGCCGGTGTTTGCCCCATCCCCCGGCGAGTGAGCGACGCCATTGCTGAATATGCCTCTTTGTGCGTACACGGCGATCAGGAAGATTTCACACCGGAAGAGTTGATCCCCAACACTCGCGCGCTCGCAGCCCGCTTGCTTGGCGTTCAACCGGACGAAATCGCACTCGTCGGCCCGACATCCGTCGCTCTCGGCTTGGTCGCAAGCGGACTTCCACTGAAACCCGGCGACAACGTCTTGATCCACTTCGACGATTACCCAAGCAATGTTTATCCATGGATGGCGCTTGCGCGGCGCGGCGTCGAGGTGCGCTCGCTCAAAACCGCCGAACTCGGCAGGATCGAGCCCGACACCGTCATGGACATGGTCGATAGCCGAACCAAACTGGTTGCGATTGCTTCCTGCCATTTTGTGTCCGGCTGGCGAATCGACCACGCCACCATCGGTCGCGCTCTTCGGGAACGTGGAATCTGGTTTTGCATGGATGCCATCCAGACGCTCGGCGCTTGCCCTGTCTCCGGGCCCGATGTCGATTTCATCGCCGCAGACGCTCACAAGTGGATGCTAGGACCGTGCGGCGCCGGCATCCTGTATGTCCGCAAGGAACTCCAGGAGATTCTGCAACCGAGTCTCCTTGGGTGGAACAATGTGCTGTGCCCGAACTTTGTTGCGCAGGACCGCATCGTGTTCCAGCCCGGCGCAAGGCGTTACGAAGCGGGCTCAGCCAACCTGCTCGGCTTGGTTGGACTCAAAGCCGCTCTTGAACTGCTGCTCGATGTCGGGATCGAAAACATCGCAGCAGAGCTCCGCAAACAACGCGAAAGGATCGCAACCGAACTGCAGTCGCGTGCATATCGCGTGCTCCATGCAACCGCTCCACCCACCAATACAGCCGGTATTCTGAGCTTTTATCGGCCAAACGTTGACTCGCTCACGTTGCACGCCCGCCTCGCAGAACGCGGGATCGTCACTTCCCTCCGATCAGACCGTTCGGGCCGGTTCTACGTGCGTCTCTCGCCACATTTTTACAACACCGACGCCGAATTTCAGCGGCTGTTCGACGAACTGTAACTCCTCAGCGCGGCGCAGCCGCAACCCAGCGCGGCGCAGCCCATGCGCGTCAGGCTAAGCTTTAGCACGGAACTGGCGGGCTGGCCTATTCCGCGTACGGCACAACAATAGTGTGTTTTTGTCTTCGACCAGCCATTTCATTTCCTCCCCTTT
>Ga0315298_1000605_pt1 | contig 69347 bp, 48 predicted proteins | sample WHS_1_MG_FD_203077 | JGI IMG/M metagenome (GOLD analysis project Ga0315298, IMG submission 203077) | Extremophilic microbial mat communities from Washburn Hot Springs, YNP, Wyoming, USA - WHS_1_MG | ecosystem: Environmental > Aquatic > Thermal springs > Hot (42-90C) | place: USA: Wyoming...
ACCGACGCGGAAGGTGGGCTCGAGGGACGCCGGAAGCGACGGCTGAACGGACGCGACGAGTTTGCCGTCGAGGTAGACACATTGCTTAGTTGGACGCCAGGTGCCGGCGATATGATGCCATTCGCCGGGTTTCCAGGATTTGATATCGGCAGCCGCAGAGAGATACGGGCCCTCCAAGCGGCTGCAACTGAGCATGAGCAGGCCGCCCTGGTAGTACTTATATAAATACAGTGCGCCTTGGCCACGGGCGTCAAAGAAAACGTGGAACTTCTCCTCGGTGCCGTCCCAGTCCACGGGACACACCCACATCTCAACAGTGCCGCGAACGGGAGAGACAATGCCGGCCGTAGGGAAAAGCAGGTAGCCCGTGTTGGGGCCCGTGAGAAGAGCCTTGCCGAACTTGCCGTCAACAAGCCTGGGTTGTCCCTCGACGGTAGCCGGCACCACGCCACCGGCCCCCTGGCCATCGAAGGTATCCTCGAAGTCCAGGGCCAAGGTCGGCTGAACCTGAGCGTAGGCAGACGGTGCCAAAGTGCAAAGCCCTATCAGCACGCATAGCATACGCGCCATTTCGACCACCTCGGTGTCGCACCAATCTGTTTCGATAGGCTCACACTCTCCCCTTCAGCCGACGAGCCTCTGACGGTTGCCTTGTGAGAGTGGTCTGTGAGCTGCTAATCTCTAGCGCGGAGCCGTACCGGCGGTAGGAATGCCAAGGCATGAAGCGAATGCAAAGGCGAACGCTGAGGCCCGTGGAGGCTAGCCCATGGCAGAAAAGATCTTGGTCGTAGACGATGCGCCGGATTTCGTTTTCGCGATGCGCGGGTTCCTGGAGGACCTGGGCTACGAGGTAATTGAGGCCTACGATGGCAACACAGCCCTTGAGGTCATTGACCGCGAGAAGCCGGACCTTGTACTCCTGGATGTGATAATGCCCGTTATGGACGGCTGGCAGACACTGTCGGCGATTCGAGCGCGGCCTGAGTATCTGAATCTACCGGTCGTCATGATAACGGCACTCGACGAACCGCAGCACATCATGGAGTCCTACGACAGAGGCTGCACGGACTACATCCCCAAGCCCATCCAGGATTACGACCAGCTCGCCCTGATAATCCGGCGGCTGTTGGAGATATGCAAGGAGTGCCGGGGCTCGCAGTAGGGCTGTGGAATGCAGGGCGTCGGTTTATCAACGAGCTGCGGGAGCAGGCTCAGTCGCCGCCAGGGAAGAAATGAGGGCATGGGCGAAAACCTTCGCGGCCTGCGGCCCGCTGGCGGTGATAATCTTTCCGCTGACCACTACGTCTTCGTCGGCAAGTTCCGCGCCGGCCGCCTCGAGGGACGGTCTCATATCGGGCCAGACGGTGGCCTTAATGCCCTTGAGCAACCCCGCCTTGGCGAGGATGACTGGCGCAACGCAAATGGCCCCTGTAAGCTTGCCAGCAGCAGCGAAGTCCCTGGCCAGTTTCACCAGCGACGCGTCCCCGAGGTGCTTCACCATACCAGGGCCACCGACGAAGACCAATAGGTCATAGTCGGCGACTTTAACCTGGCTCGGAGTGAGCGTCGCCTGCACCTTCGTGCCGCCAGCGCCAACACATTCTCCCCTGCGCAGCGAGCCAATAACCACCTTCGCTCCAGCAGCACCGAGGGCCTGGTAAGGCTCCTCGAATTCCTCATCACGAAAGCCCTGAGGCGCTACAATCATCAGTACGCGCTTGCCGCGGAGGTCAGGGGCAGGCTCCGCCGGCGGCGAAGTCTTCCAACCGCTGGCACTCGTGGGCGGAACTTCAGGAGCCTTCGTCGTTGCCTGACGGCCACAGCCCGCCAACGTCGCCACGGCGATGGCCAAGCCCGCCAGCAAGTACATACCCGTCTGCCTCATGGGCATCACCCCGCATTCATAACTCTGCCAGCTCCTCGGCATGCTCGCGAACCTTGCGAATTGCGTCAAGCATGAGGTCAATGTCTTCAGGACCGCCGAGGAAAATGGCGTGGGGCATGTGAATCCCTTCCTCGCGGTAGATGCGCTCGCAGTTGGGACAGTGCACCGCTGAGTAGTCCGGCGCGTCCACGCCTGCAGGCCAGGCAACGGGGCCGAAATTGCGCTCGATAAACGGCGGGTTTTCGTAGATGGGCTGGAGATGGCCTAGGTGGACGGGCACGCCCTCGGCCGACAGGGCCTGCATGAATTTGTCGCGGGTCACTCCCTCAGGCCATTCCTCCTTCACAAAGCGCCAGGCATAGAAGTAGAAGACCCAGCGTTCGAGGCCTTCGACGCGCTCTAATGGTGCGACGCCTGGGATTTCGCGCAGCCCCTCTTCAAAGCGTCTGGCATTGGCGTCGCGGAGGTTGGCTTGCTCGTCGAAGCGAGAGAGCTGAGCGAGAGCTATGGCGCCCTGCCATTCCGTCATGCGCAGATTGCTGGCGACACGATGGAACTCGTAGAAGGGCGCGCCGGCAACACGGCCGATGTGGTGATAGCTGAAGACCAACTTGGCCAGCTCCTCATCATTGGTAAGTACGATGCCGCCCTCGCCGCAGGTAAGAGTCTTGCCCATCTGGAGACTAAAGGCACCGGCGTGGCCGCGGGCGCCGAGCTTGCGCCCCTTGTAGATTGTGCCATGGGCATGGGCACAATCCTCGAGCACAAAGAGACCGTGGCGATAGGCAATGTCGTTGATGCGGTCAATGTCGCACGGGTAGCCGCAGTAGTGAACGGGAATGATACCGGCGGTTCGGCTTGTGATGGCAGCCTCGACGGCATCAGGGCTTATCTGAAAGGTGGCGGGGTCAATGTCAACGATGATGGGGATTGCGTTGACGAGGATTACAGCAGTGGCTGTGGCGACGAAGGTGGCCGCCGGAACGATTACCTCGTCTCCCGGCTTGATGCCTAAAGCCTTGAGGGCACATTCCAAGGCCTGGGTGCCGTTAGTGACTGCGACGCCGTAGGCGGCGTCCTGATAGGCCGCAAAGGCTCGCTCGAAGCTGGCGACCTTGGATTTCTCAACCTGATCGTCGGACCAACCGCCGCGCCACCAGATGCCCGATTCGAGGACCTCGTTTAGATACTGGCGCTCAAGGTCGCCATAAATAGGCCATGGCTTACCAAGCGGACGATTTACAACGGGCGTACCGCCCTTGATGGCCAATTCGCTCATTGTTGCGCCTCCCACTGCGCGTTAGTGGTTGCTATTTCCGCCGAAGCTACCTTTTCCCTGCCGTCCGACCACAACCGGTTGCTAGAGCCCTTCCACCAAGGCGCGGCCCCCAAAGACACAAGCGCCATGACAAGAGGCCAACGGCTTCGGATTGAATAGCGGCCTGCGAGCTGGCGCGTTAGCGCACGGCCGGAATTGGCGTCCCGTGAGAGTAGGCCAAAAGGTGACGGCCGACGACGATGAGAAGCAGCCTGGGCGATGGCTACGCGCAGCGCGCGACGTATCCGCCGCCCCACTGCGCTGCCTAAGGCTGGGCGAGCCTTCGCCAACGTGCGGTAGCCCAAGAGGCTCAGGCAACCCTTGCCTCGCGCCCGGCGGAGGCTTCCTCGTCAAGCGGCGCCACCCAAGAAATCGAGGAGAGACTGACGATGATGACCGGTGGTGTGTCATGGCCTGTTGGGCTGGCCGTGCGCCAGCGAGGCTTGCTCACTGCCAGAAAGGACCTACTGGGATGGTTCAGCAGATCGCTTACGCGGACGCCGGGAGGAAGAAATATGGTGCCCTCCAACAGGCCGGCATCAGTAGTGGAGATGAGAACCCGCGCAGGGGCGGCCGTGGAGCGCAAGTAGCCGATGAAAACTGGGCAGCGCTCGCAGGCCGTGCGGGGGCGCTGGCAGCAGGGGCTTGTCTCCACTTCCCAGCACGCAAGGCCTTTCTGGGCGACAGCACAAAGCCCACAGATGTCGTCGTCAGCCTGAACCTGCCTGCAGAAAAGCTCCTTGGTCTGCGTGGCCATAACGGAGGCCCCCGTCAGCAACATTCACAGGCTGTTTACATGACTGCGACCTCCGTGCCAGCACCCAGAAAGCAAGGCACTACAGTGGAAAACGGGATGCCTCAAGGAAGGCCCAAAATAAAGTGGTGGTAGACCGCGGCCGCTGAACGCACGGCCGACAGGGCCACCCATTCCTTATCAGCGTGGGCCTGCGCCGGGTCGCCTGGCCCGAAGACGACGGAGGGAATGCCGGCAGCGGCGTATTTTGAAGCGTTGGTACAGTATGGCAAACCCACCATGGCTGCGTCCAGGCCAAGTTGCCTGGCGACTTCGACCAGTTGCAGGGCAAGCTCCTGGTTCGTTCCGCAGTCGAGGGGCGGATCGCGCAGCAAGGTCTGACAGCCATATTCAAAATTCTCGCCCAGGTTGCGGCGAACAAAGCAATGTAGGTCAGCCTCAGCCTGTTCAAAGGTCTCACCAGGAAGCAGGCGGCGGTCGAGTGTAACCTCGCAGCGCTCTGGGACGACGTTGACGCGGGTGCCGCCGACGATGGTACCAACACTCAGGGAAGGCGTGCCGACCAGGGGATGAGGCGGCAAGGCGTCCAGTACAGCAGCATAGGCCTCCAGGGTCTGGACGAGCCGCGCCATGGGATAGATGGCGTTATGGCCAGCAAGCGGAGTTGAAGAATGGGCTGCGCGGCCGTGGGTGACAAGGCGCCAGCGGATGGCGCCCTTGTGAGCGACGACCACCTGGAGAGCGGTGGGTTCGCCTACGACAGCCGCATCGGCGCGAAGACCGCGCTCGACCAGGGCAGTGGCGCCGCGGAAGCTGTGCTCTTCGTCCACCGTGGCAGCCATTATCACGGACCAAGATAGACGACCGCCGCAAGCCGCTGAAGCAACCGCCCACATCATCGCCGCCAGAGAGGCCTTAGCATCGCAGGCACCGAGACCGTACAGGCGGTCATCTTCAATACGAGGCACGAAGGGCTCGGAGTAGCCTGGATGGGGCGGGACGGTGTCCATGTGGGCTTCGAGCAAGAGGACGGGCCGGTCGGGGACGTCCAAACGGGCCACCACGTTCTGCCGACCAGGTAGCACTTCGTAGCGCTCACAGTCAATCTGTTGGCGACGCCAGAAGTCCTCGACGTAGTCAGCAAGGCGGCCTTCGCCGCAATAGGCAGGCTCAGACAGACCGCCCTCGGGGTTCACTGAAGGCAAGGCCACCAGGTCGCACAGGAGATCTTCCAGCGACGGCACCGACATTGCGCTCAGGAAAAACGCACCCCGCGCCCTCGGTCAGCTATTCACAGGCAAAAGGCTGGTCGGGGCGGGCAGATTTGAACTGCCGACCTCGCGGTCCCGAACCGCGCGCGCTAGCCGCTGCGCCACGCCCCGACCGACGGCATGAATACCACAGCAGCCCCTGGCCGTCAAGCGAAGCGCAGAAAGCCACCCCGTGAAACTATCGCGGCGCGGACAGCCTTAGGGCCGCGGAACCCAGAAGCATAGCCGGCCCATTATCAGCCCATCACGGCCCCAGGACGTTGACCGGCTCAGGCACGCGCCCACGCTCAATCTTTCACGCTAGGCGGATAGATTACGGCCTCGCCACCCAGATAGGGACGCAGCACTTGGGGGATGGTCACAGTGCCGTCGGCGTTCTGATAGTTTTCGAGAATTGCGGCGAGGGTGCGACCGCAGGCCAGGCCAGAGCCGTTCATGGTGTGGACGAACACGGGTTTTGCCTTGGGATGCGGGCGATAGCGAGTGTTCACGCGGCGGGCCTGAAAATCGCCGAACTGGCTGCAGGAACTGACCTCAAGCCATTTGCCCATGCCAGGCATCCATGCCTCGAGGTCGTAGGTGCGACAAGAGGAGAAGCCTAAGTCGCCAGTGCACAGCAGCACGCGGCGGTAGGGAATCTCTAGGGCATCGAGGATGGCCTCTGCATTAGCGGTAAGTTTCTCCAGCTCCTGATCAGCCTGTTCGGGGGCTGTGAACTTCATCAGCTCCACCTTGTGGAACTGGTGGAGCCGGATGAGGCCGCGGCTTTCCTGACCAGCAGCCCCAGCCTCAGCCCGAAAGCAGGCCGTGTAGGTGGTGTAGCAGCGTGGCAGGTCAGCGGCGTCGAGGATTTCATCCTGATGCATGTTGGTCAGCGGCACTTCCCCCGTGGGGATGAGGTACAGGCCGTCAGTAGTCCTGAACATGTCCTCTTCAAACTTGGGCAACATACCGCAGCCGAACATGGAGCGACGACAGGCCAGAAAGGGCGGGAAGACCTCGATGTAGCCATGCTTGCGTGTGTGGGTATCCAGCATGAAATTGATGAGAGCACGTTCGAGAGCAGCGCCGAGACCGATGTCCACCACGAAGCGCGCCGCGCTCATTTTGGCCGCACGCTCCCACTCAATTATTCCCAGGCGGGTTGCCACTTCCCAGTGGGGCTGCGGGTCGAAATCGAAGGTTCGCTTTTGGCCGCGCTCGTGCACGACCACGTTGTCTTCGGGGCCGGCACCGATGGGGACTTCCGGCTTGGGAATATTGGGAATTTCAGCCCAGCGGCCCTCAAACTCAGCCTCAAGCTCCCGCTCCCTATCTTCCAGCAGGTCAAGCTCGGCCTTGAGTTGAGCCACCTCCGCCTTGACGGGCTCAGGGTCGCCGCCCTCCCGGATTATCTGGCCGACCTGGTCGGACAGGGCGTTGCGACGCTCGCGAAGGGACTGGGCCTGTTCGATGCATCGCCGCCGTTCCTCGTCGAGGGCGATGAGGGCGTCCAGGTCGAACTGGTAGCCGCGGTTGACTAAAGCCTGGCGAAGGATTTCGGGATTTTCACGTAGCAAGCGCCGGTCCAGCATCTGCATGCCTCCAAGGGCTTGGGTTCTGGCGACGTACGCCCACGGCAAGCACAGGCGCCGCGTGGTGATTATTACATCACCTCGCGGCAGTCACAACCTGACTGAACATGAGCAGTCCCTATGCCGCGACAGACTCTGCCCCTCACACAAGCCTCTGTCATTTTGGCGCGTACTGTTGTATTATCCAGCGCATGCTATCGAGGGTCCTGCCGACAAGCACGGACGGGCGGTGAGGTGGTTTCTGCAAGTCATAGAAATTTCCCAGAAGCGTCCCCGCGGCGTCGCAAATCCGGAGGAAAGGAACTTGGCGGTAAAAGGCTTCTTGTCGCGTCATGTGTTGCCGTGGCTGCCGATGGTCATGGCAATGGCCGCTGCGGTACCTTCCTTGGCGCTGCGCTTGGGAGCAGTGCAGGCCAGTGCGCCAGTAACGGCTCTGCTGACTGGGGCGGCGATACTGGGGGCCGCCTTCCTTCTAACATGGGCATCGGAAGCCGCCCAGCGAGACGTCTCCCAAGGGCTTGCCGTCGCAGGCATCGCACTGATAGCTGTGCTGCCGGAATACGCAGTGGATATGTATTTCGCCTGGACTGCCGCGCGGGATCCGGTTTACTGCCACTACGCCATCGCCAACATGACGGGGAGCAACCGACTACTGCTTGGCGTTGGGTGGCCCGTGATTGTGTTCCTGTGGTGGGGACGCACGCGCAAGGCCGAGCTGGAAATCAGTGCGCGGAGGCGCACAGACCTGGGCTTTTTGACCGTGGCTACCATCTATGCCTTTTTGCTCCCCGTCAAGAAGTATTTAAGCGTATGGGACACGCTCGTCTTTTTCGCAATATTCGCAGCCTACGTGCGGCGCGTCGCCAAGGAAGCCCAGGAGGAACCTGTGCTGGTGGGCACTGCCAAGATGATTGGCGAGCTACCGCGCGTTGCCCGACGCATTGTTGCAGCCGGCCTATATCTATATTCGGCTGCAGTCATAGTAGCGAGTACGAAACCGTTCGCCGAGGCTCTGCTGGCAGTTGGCAAACAGTTTGGGATTGACGAGTTCCTCCTGGTTCAGTGGGTGGCGCCCCTGGCCTCTGAGGCTCCAGAGTTCGCCGTGGCAGGCCTATTCGCCCTGCGTCTACATCCGGAAATGTCCTTGGGCACGCTCGTGTCGTCGAAGGTCAATCAGTGGACACTCCTGGTGGGCATGCTGCCGGCGACCTTCTGCGCGTCGGCCTTCGCGATGCGTCACATGCCCCTCGACCCTCGCCAGAGTGAAGAAGTCCTTCTCACAGCTTGTCAGTCTCTGTTTGGCTTGGTGGTGCTCGGGAACCTACGGCTTTCGGTGCTGGAGGCCCTAATGCTTCTGGGGCTTTTCGCAGGCCAGCTCTTCTCACCGTCGGTCCACGCCCGCTACGTGTTCTCAGCGGCCTACTTGGCGCTGGCTTGCCTGTGGCTGCTGCGACGGCCTCACCGCCAAGGAATTTGGGAGGGCTTCCGCACCGTTTTCGGCTGGGGGCCGCCAACGGCCGCTCCCGAGACCGCAGAAAAGAGCCAGTGACACGCGTCCATGCCTTGTTACCGACGCGGCCCCTTCCGCCGGTCCAGAGGCGTAGGCCAGAGCCCAACGGGTGGCTCTTATCCCTTTATCACCGCCAGCGGGCGCATGCGAGCAACCTTGCGCGACAGACCCGCCTGGTGGCAAACCTCAACAACGCGGTCAACGTCCTTGTAGGCCTCGGGCATCTCCTCGGCTAGGGTCTTCATCCCAGCGGTGCGGACGCGGATGCCGTGGCTTTCCAGCTCAGCGGCGACCTCCTGGCCACGCTTGCGCTTGAGGGCGGCCGCTCGGGAGAGAAGGCGGCCAGCGCCGTGGCAAGTGCTGCCCCAAGTCTCGCGCATAGCCTGCTCCGTGCCAACAAGGAGCCACGAGGCAGTTCCCATATCGCCTGGGACGATGACAGGCTGGCCAACGTTGCGATATATGGGCGGCAGCTCCGGCCGGCCTGGCGCGAAGGAGCGGGTGGCGCCCTTGCGGTGCACGCAGAGCCGGCGCTTCCGACCGTTCACTTCGTGCTCCTCAAACTTAGCGATGTTGTGCGCCACGTCGAAGACTAGCTCGATGCCCAGCGCGTCACTGCCTTTGCCAAATACGCGCTCGAAGGCCTCGCGGACGAGATGCATGATGACCTGGCGGTTGGCCCAGGCGTAGTTGGCGGCGGCGGCCATGGCCGCGAAATAACGCCGGCCTTCCGGCGACTGGATAGGCGCGCAGGCCAGTTGCGGGTCGGGCAGTTCGAGGCCATAGCGACGCACGGCCTGTTGCATCACATCCAGGTAGTCGTCGCAGACCTGATGGCCAAAGCCCCGCGAGCCGCAGTGCACCATGAGGGTGACCTGGCCTGGTTCAATAATGCCGAAGGCCTCAGCTACGGCGGGATTGAATATTTGCTCTACGTACTGGATCTCGAGAAAGTGGTTGCCGGATCCGAGGGTGCCGACCTGTGGCAGGCCCCGTTTGATAGCGCGGTCGCCGACGGCCGCAGGGTCGGCGCCGGCGAGCTGGCCGCGCTCCTCGGTTGCGTCGAGGTCCTCGCGCTTGCCGTAACCACGCTTGACGGCCCATTCGGCGCCCTGGACCATAACCTCGTCAAGCTCCTGACGACTGAGGCGCAGGCCACCCTCGCTACCCACGCCCGATGGCACCGCTGCGAATACCGCGTCGGCAAGCTTCTCAATGACCGGCTCGACCTCGTCGCGGGTCAAGTTGGTGCGAAGCATCCGCACGCCACAGTTGATGTCATAACCAACACCGCCGGGCGAAATAATGCCCCCCTCCACGTCGAAGGCCGCTACACCACCAATGCAGAAGCCATAACCGTAATGGCAGTCAGGCATAGCCAGGGATGGCCCTACAAGGCCAGGCAGGCAGGCCACGTTGGCGACCTGCTCTAAGGCCGGGTCATTGCGAAGGTCGCGAAGTAGCACTTCGTCGGCGTAAAGGATGCCGTCGGCACGCATCTGGCTCTTATAGCCACCTGCGCCCTTCGGGATGCGCCAGCGCCAGTCGTCTATCTTCTCCAGCGGACCGGTATAGTTCTTCGACACGGTATTCACCTCCCCGCCGCGTACTAAGCTTTTGGCTGGCAAAGAGCTTTGTCAAGCCTGCCGAGAAAGATGCTACCGGGCAAAGAGACGAACGCCAAGGCCCGCGAAAGACCTACCCGCCAGGCCCTTCGAAGGCTGACACACCAGTCCACCCTATCGCCTAGGCCAGTCGGCATTGCAAGCACCCTTCATGCGAATCGTATAGCTCCCCGCATTTCGGGCAGACCACCCAGCCGTGGTCGAGCTTCCACTGGCGCAGCTTGAGCTGAGTGCGAAGCGTGCGCGCGTACGCCTCACGGAGCGCGTCGTCGGGGATGGCAGCCGCCTGGTCTCGGACCCAGCGCTCTTCCACGTCGCTGAGGCGCATGGCGTCCAGCTCAGCCGCGCTGGGAGCAGGCGAGACATAACCGCGGCTGCCATGGGCAACTTCGGCCCTCGGCCTGCCAGGGCGGGCCGCCGTCCCGGGACGTATCTCCCGAACATAAGGCTCGCCCAGCCGCGCGTTCAGCCGTCGCGCGATCTCTGCAGAGTCTAACTGCAGCTGCTGCGCCCGCGCGGCCGAGTCGCACTCAACTTCGACGATGCCCTCCCACACGCGGGACACGTGCGTATGGCGGGCGTACCAGTCGCCCACAACCTGCGACCAGAGGGCCGCCACTAGATGCTCCCGGGCAGCCTCAGCAAGCTTGCCCTCCCCAAGATAAGCGCGGAGAGCATCGCCCAGCCGGATTGTCCGGTCGCGCTCATCAGCCATCTGCCTCAACCCGCCCGTCTTTCAAACTCACCCAGGCAGCTACTTGCGCCTGTTCCAGGGCAGCGTCCGGAGCGGCACTAGTGACGATAAGCTGGCGGTAGGACGCAGTCAAGGCGAGCACTTGGCGGGCGCGGGCTTCGTCAAGCTCGGAGAGACAATCGTCGAGAAGAAGAATGGGCGCCTCACCCGCGGACTGGCGCAGTCTCTCCGCCTCGGCCAGCTTGAGGGCAAGGGCGGCAGTGCGCTGCTGGCCTTGGGAACCGAAGCGCCGCAAGGGCCGGCCATTGATGAGGAGGCGCAAGTCGTCTCGGTGGGGACCAACCAACGTACGACCCAAGCGTCGCTCCTCGCCGGCCAGGCGAAAAAGTTGGATGTGGTAATTTTCGGCGGTTTCCGAGGCGTTGTCGCCTACCACCTGGCTGGCGTATTCGACGGTGAGCTGCTCGTCTGCGCCGGCGAGGCTGGAATGGATGTGGGCCGCAACTTCGGCCAGCCGCGCCGCAAAAGCGCGCCGATGAGACACCACCCGCGCACCAGCCTCCACCATAGCCACCTCCCAAGGACGCAACTGGTCCTCCGGCGCGGCGCGAGCCAGCAGGCGGTTACGCTGAAGGAGCGCACGGCTGTATCGCGCCAAGTCGTCGGCGTAAGCGCCACCCATGCGCGCGAGGGCTAAGTTGAGAAAACGGCGTCTCACCCCGGGGGAAGCCTGGGCCAGCTGCAAGTCCGCAGGCACAAACAAGACCAGAGGAACGCGCGCTACGAGCTCGGTGGCGCGGCGGACGGGCTTGCCGTCGGCCAGCAGGTGCTTGCGAGGGCCGGAGGGGGCATTGTCGAGGTGGAACACCACTTGGAAAGGGCGGCCGTCGTCACGCGCGAAGCTGGCTTCCACGCGCGCGTACTGGGCGCCCCATGAGATAAGCTCGGTGTCCCGAGCGGCCCGTGGCGACCGACCCGCAGAGGCCACGAAAAGCGCCTCAAGTATAGTGCTCTTGCCACTGGCGTTGGGGCCGGTCACGGCCACAAGGCCTGCCGGCAAGTCAAGCCGTAGGGCTGCGAAGCATCGGAAATTGATAAGCTCAAGGCTTGTGGCTCGCATGGCGTCTGGGATGAGCAACTGGTTTTCAGCCCGCCCATTATGCAGGACGCAGCCGACGAAGGCAAACCATCGGCCTCCTCGGGGCGGCGTGCTTGACGCGGGCGGAGAGGGTATAATCCTTCACACGCTGCAAGCGTTTCAACGTGCCATAGAGGTGCCGGCGGTCCGGCTGGTAGATAGATGGCTTTGCTCTTGCGGTTATTTATTTTCGCACGCCGCTACAAGTGGCGGCTGCTAATAGCGCTTTGCCTGGTGTTCGTGACCACCGGGCTTGGAATGGTTGGCCCCTACATCACCAAGCTCTTGGTGGATAACTTCGGTGGCTGGCACAAACTCCCACCCGCGCAGCAGCAAGCGGAGCGGTCGCACGCCCTGGTGCTATTTCTCTCCATCATCGCCCTGATGCTCGGCCTGCAGCTCACCAACGCCCTCATCGGCTATACGCGTTCAATGATACTTGCCTTCGTCGGCACACGGGCCATCTTTGACCTGCGCTCACAGCTTTTCCGCCACGTCCAGCGGCTGAGTATGCGATGGTTCGAGCGCCACAGCCACGGCGGAATAATGGCTCGCGTCCTGTACGACGTGGACGCCGTGCAGTACGCGCTGGCCGGCGGAATAGTGGACATGCTGGCCAACGTGGTCACGCTCGTGGCGGTGCTGGTGGTGCTGTTTTGGCGAGCGCCTGGCTTGGCCCTCATCGGCATCGCCGCCCTGCCTCTGTACGTGGCGAATTTCCTACTCTTCCAACGGCCCATCCGGCGAGCGGCCGCAGAAGCCCGCGACCAGTACAGCGAGGTTTACTCCATCCTCTCGGAGTCCATTGCAGGCATTAAGGTCGTGAAGGCCTTCGCCCGCGAGCAGCATGAGGCACGCAAGTTCGTACAGGAACTTCGTAACAGCGTGGACCTTTCCATGCGGTTGGCCAGGCTAAGGACGCTGCTGAGCATCACGTCGGGGATGCTCACGGGCCTGGCGAGTATAGCTGTGTACTATTTTGGCGGCATGAAGATGCTCAGGGCCGGCACGATGAGTATGGGCGACCTGCTGGCCTTCAACCAGTACTTGGGCATGCTCTACGGGCCAGCCATTGCTCTCGTGACGGTCAGCGACACTCTCAACTGGGTAACCTCCTCGGTGGAGCGTATTTTCGAGACTCTCGACACGGTGCCGGACATCCAAGAGCCGAAAGAGCCTGTGCGGCTCACGGAAATCCGCGGCTACGTAGAACTGGACCACGTGTGGTTTGCCTACGAGCCTGGCGAATGGGTGCTTGAGGATGTATCGCTGGCGGCAGAGCCGGGCAAGGTGGTGGCCTTGGTGGGACCCTCGGGGTCGGGCAAGACGACCATCGTGCATCTGATACCGCGGTTCTACGATCCCACGGAAGGGCGAGTGCTGATAGACGGCCACGACGTGCGAAACCTGAACCTGCAGTTCCTCCGGCGCAATATCGGGATGGTTCTGCAGGAGAATTTCCTGTTTTCTGGGACTATTCGCGACAATATCCGCTACGGTCGGCCCGACGCTACCGACGAAGAGGTCGTGCGTGCAGCCGTGGCAGCCAACTGCCACGACTTCATTATGGAGTTCCCGGACGGCTATGAAACCATCGTGGGAGAACGCGGCACCAGGCTTTCCGGCGGGCAGCGCCAGCGCATCGCCATCGCTCGCGCGCTGCTGCGCGACCCGCGCATCCTCATCCTCGACGAAGCGACGGCAGAGCTCGACTCCGAATCGGAAGCTCTCATCCAGGAAGCTCTCGAACGCCTTATGCGGGACCGCACGACCTTCATCATTGCACACCGCCTGTCAACGGTCATGAACGCCGACCAGATCCTGGTTCTGGACCAGGGGAGAATCGTCGAGCGCGGCACTCATGCCGAGCTGGCGACGGCCGGCGGTTTGTATGCGAAACTTTGCGAGGTGCAGTTCAAACGAGCTCAAGACAAGATAGACGAACACCTGCTGGAGGCGAGTCGAGCAAGCAGGACCTAGCCGACCAGCACGAAGAAGACGGACAGACAAAACAAGAAGCCGCCCCCGAGAACAAGAAGCTAGGCCGGGGGAGGAGGCCGTGGCGACGCTGGCGGTCGGCCCAGCCCGGGGCTTCCCAACCACCGGCGGCTGGGAGGGAAGAGCTGACGGCAGGGCCTGAGCCTCCAGCGGAAAGCTTGGCACGCACTGAAGGAAACTGGCCTGGCCAGCTTCAAAATCCAGACCACGGTATGGAGGTTGGCGCCGGCGGCGATACCACTCAAAGCACCCCCCCGGAGGCACGCAAAGTTCATCCGGACGCTTCCGAGAGTGGCCCGCTAGCCGCCGCTGCCGAGGCCGGCGAGGCCATGGCGGGAGAAGTCCAGCCACCGCGAAGCTCTTCGCCAGGCGCCGGGCGAACCCGAGCAGCCCGCAGCCGAAGCGCACCCACTAAGAGCACTCCAAGCTCTCCGCAGACTACACCAACGGCAAACACGGACATCATCGTCAATGTCACGCCACGAGAGACGCGCGTGGCTATCCTGGAGGAGGGGCGCCTGGTAGAGCTGCTGTGCGAGCGGGAGAGAGCGGTGGTAGGCAACATCTACAAGGGCCGCGTGGAGAACGTGGTGCCGGCGCTCGACGCAGCTTTTGTAGATTGCGGGATCGAGCGCAACGTCTTCCTGCACGTTGCTGACGCGGTGCCGTACGATCCGGTCAAAAATGGCAGCCCCAAACTCCCGCGCATCAAGGACCTCCTCCACGTAGGCGACGAGCTGCTGGTGCAAGTGACGAAGGGGCCGGTGGAGAGCAAGGGAGCGCGGGCAACGGTGCGACTGGCCCTGCCGGGACGGTATTGCGTGCTCGTCAGGGATGGGCAGGCAGGCGTAGGCGTTTCAAAGAAAATCGAGGACGCGGAAGAGCGCCGACGGCTGCGCGACCTAGCCGCCAGCCTTCGCCCAGAAGGTTGGGGCATCATCGTCCGCACGCGCGCCGAGGGCGTGCAGCGACAGGAACTACAGCGCGACCTAAGATTCCTCATGCGCACCTGGCGCACCATCGAGGCGAGAGCGCGGTCAGCCAAGGCGCCGGCGGTCGTCTATGAAGACCTCAGCCTCGTCTTCGAGATACTGCGTGACGTGGTGGACCAGCGCGTCAGGCAGATGCTCATTGACGACCGGGACACCTTCGAGAAGGTTCGACGTTTCCTGGCATCCATGGCGCCCAAACTGCGGGACGTCGTGAAGCTATACGAGGGTAAGCGGCCCATATTCACCGAGCTGGGCATCGAGCGGGAGCTGGACAAGGCACTCAAGCCGCGCGTGTGGCTGCCTCACGGCGGCCACATCAACATCGAAGAAACCGAAGCCCTCACCGTCATTGACGTCAACTCCGGCCGGTTCACCTCCACCGGCTCCCTCACTGACACCGTGCTACGCACCAACATGGAAGCCGCTGAGGAAATCGGCCGCCAGCTGCGCCTGCGCGATATCGGTGGCATCATCGTCGTTGACTTCATAGACATGGACCGCCCCGAGCACCGGGAGCGCGTCGCCGAAGCAATGCGCCGCGTCTTGGCCACCGACCGCATGCGTACTCGCATCATGCACATCACACGCCTCGGCCTGCTGGAGATGACCCGCAAACGCACGGACGTTTCGCTAAGTCAAAGGCTGCAGCAACCCTGCCCGTGGTGCGCAGGAACGGGGCGCGTTCTGCACCCGACGACCGTGGCCACACGTATAGTTAGCGACTTGCGCACGCTGGCCATTGATTCAAAGGCAGAGGCCTTCGCGGTGGTGACAGCGCCAGCGGTAGGCCTGGCGCTAGTTGGCGAGCACGGCGAGCTGGCCGACGGCCTGGAACGCGACGAGGTCGGCAGACCCGTGCTCGTACGGGTCGAGCAGGGCAGACACCCCGAAAAGTACGAGATAACGCCAGGTACCCTCAAGGCACTGGAGAGACGATTCGGGCGCCTGGCGTCGGGCGACATAGTGGACATCGGGCCGGAAAATGTCCTGGGACTGGACCACCCATGCCTGCTGGCGACTGTCAGGGGCATCTTGGTGGAGGTACCGGACCACGGGCCTGCCTTGACCAGCAAACTGCGGGTGCGGCTGGTAAAGGCCGGGCGTTCTTACGCCCGGGGTGTCGTGGCGAAATAGCCGAGCAGGAAGGAAGAACACCTTACTTGCAGCCACCGGCCGGCAAGGGCAATACCGCCCATCGCCAGTAAGCCAGCACAAACAAAATTGGCTGCGGGGGAAGGATTCGAACCTTCACTAACTGGTCCAGAGCCAGTCGTGCTACCCTTGCACTACCCCGCAGCCGCAAAAAGAATTATACCCCGCGAGCTGTTCGGGGTCAACGAGAAAGGCTCACTACGCAGCCGCCTGACCATCCAAGAAGGTAGGCTTCGGGACAGGCGCTGGCGCTGGCCGTGGCGCAGCCCAAGCTAGGCTCCGTCGTCCTGAGCATCGGCGCCAGGCTCGTCATCCGGCCCCTCATCCTCGTCCTGCAACTCCTCGAAGCCCCCCTCAAGTTCCTCGAACTCACCTTCGTCATGCTCGGCCTCTCCGGGCGACTCAGCAGTCAAGTCCCACTCGGGTGCTGCCTCGATTTGTTCCATGAGCTGGCTGAGCATGTCACGCTCTTCGAGACGTGGGGGCAGCGCAGCGGCTACCTTGGCAGCAACCTCCGGCGCGTAGCCAACCTCGACATCGCGGTGCAGGTCCATGCCGCTGCCAGCCGGGATGAGCCGGCCGATAATAACGTTCTCCTTTAGGCCGCGCAGGTGGTCCACACGGTTCTCACAAGCCGCCTCGGTCAGCACGCGGGTAGTGCGCTGGAAGGACGCTGCGGACAGGAAACCGTCTGCCGCCAGAGAAGCCTGGGTGATGCCCATCAGCACAGGTTTTGCCACGGCCGGTCGCCCACCAAGCTCTTCGGCCCGCCGGTTCTCAGCTTCGAGAACAAACCGGTCCACGATCTCCCCAGGCAGTAAGCGCGTGTCGCCGGTGTCCCCCTTCTCGTCGCCCACCTTTCGATGCCGGAACATCTGCCGCAGAATAACCTCGATGTGTTTGTCGTTGATGTCAATGCCGTGGGTGTGACGATAAACACGTTGGATCTCGCGCAGGATGTAATCCTGCGCCACGTGAATGCCATGCTTCTCGAGAATCTCCTGAGGATCCAAGGGCCCAGCAGTCAATGGGTCGCCCGCCCGCACCTGCTGCCCCTCCGCCACCAACAGGTCTGCGCCCAAGGGCACTAGGTGCCAAAAGTAGAAGGGCGCATTCTCGAACCCCTCCGCCTCGAGGCGGTCTTTGAGCTTCTTGCGGGGCTTCTCGCCACGCTTGGCAAGGAGCCTGCCGTCATGGGTGCGGATTTCCGCGGCGATGCGGCCGTTGCGGGCAGCCTCGAACTTGCTCAAGGGGACGTCGGTAGTGATTACTACGGCGCGCACCAGCCCGCTGGTGCGAATACGCTCGACGGTCCCAATGCACCCCTCAGGTATCTCCGCCACGATGGCCTGGCCCTTTGGCGTGCGGGCCTCGAACAGTTCTACGACGCGCAGGAGACCGGGCAGCTGAGACTCCATGGCCTTGGTCATGGCTCGCAGGTGCTCCCGGCGCTCCTGGTCCCGGGGTTCGCGCTCGGGTACGAGGTCCTCGACGACACGCTTGACACCAGGCCAATACAAGGCTAGCTGTTCAGCCATGCGCAGTCGGCGGCTGCGGACGTCGGCCACGCCTGTGATGTACTCGCCGGCGATACCACCGGTGTGGAAGGTGCGCATGGTAAGCTGAGTGCCAGGCTCGCCGATGGACTGAGCTGCAATGATGCCTACGGCCGTGCCTATCTCGACGGGCTTCTGCCAGGCTAAATCGCGGCCATAACACTTGGCACAGATGCCATGGCGCAGCTCACAGGTCATGGGCGAGCGTATCCATACCGAAGGCAGCTTAGCCTCGGCGATACGCTTGGCCGCTCGCTCGCCGATCTCTTCGTTAGCCCGTACGAGGACCTCCTTGGTCTCGGGGTGGAGAACATCGTAAAGCGCCGTGCGGCCGATAATGCGCTCTTCGAGGGTCTCGTACTTCTCATCGCTTATCGCTGGCGGCAGCTTAGCATCGCAGTGGCGGCACTTGCCGGTGCGGTAGAGGTCTTCACGACCGCACCGGGGGCAATATAGAGGGTGCACGTACATGGCCGTGACTTCTATGCCGTCAGTGGTGCCACAGTCCTCAGCGGTGATCATGACATCCTGGCAGACATCTACCAGCCGGCGAGTGAGGTACCCGGCGTCGGCAGTGCGGAGGGCGGTGTCGGCCAAGCCTTTGCGCGCGCCGTGAGTGGAAACAAAGTACTCAAGGACGTTGAGACCGTCGCGGAGATTGTTCTTCACCGGGTAGTCCTCTATGAGCCGCCCAAAGGGGTCCTGCATGAGACCTCTCATGCCACAAATCTGGGAAAGGTGGGTGCTAGAAGCCCGCGCGCCGGAGCTAATCATCATCCAGATGGGATTGAACTTGTCTACATGGGCGAGGGCGGAGTCAACGATTTCGTCACGGGCGCGGATCCAGAGCTGCAGGACGCGCTGCTCCCGCTCGTCGCGGGTGATTGCTCCTTCCCGGGCGGCCTCGTTGATGCGCTCAACTTCCTCCTGGGTGCGCGAGATAATCCGCTCGCGGTCCGACCCCACATCGGTATCGCGGATGCCGAGGGTAAGGCCAGCTCTGGTGCACACCGAAAAGCCCAAGTCCTTGATGGTGTCCAGCAGCTCGGCGGTCCTGTAGAAACCATAGTGACGGTACATTTCCAAGGCGATGTCGGCCAATTCCTTCTTGGCGATATCGTGGTTATAGTAGGGCATATCAACGGGAAGGATGTTGTTGAATATGGCCCGACCGGCGGTGGTTTCGATTCGCTCGCGGCGAACCTCGACGGTAACCAGGGCGCCCTTGGGTAACAAACCATTGACTGTCGCCCGAGCCAGCAGGTAGCGAATGCGCTGCTCGATAACCTTGTTCTTTTCTTCGAAGGTAAGGTGAACGACCGGCTCCTCGCGCTTGCCAGGTACGAAGGCCTGAAGCTGAGCTTGAAGGTCATACTCCTCGTCGTAGTCGGCGACCGCCCGAAGGTCTTTCGGGGATAGCTTGACCTCAAAACGGCGGGCCCGCACGGGGTGCTCGTCGGTGACGTTGTCAGCTACGGCGCGGCGGAGGGAAATCTCGAGCTGCTCATCAAGTTCCAAGGGCGAACCGTCAGCCGCTTGAGCGTGGATATAAATTTGCGAGACGCGCACGGTGACGGGCGCATGGAGGTCCACGGCGCCGTGCTCGTAAGCCGTAACTACAGCCTCGGTGCTCTCAAACTTCTTGCCGGCCCCGTAGGCATTGGGGTTCTCCTGGGTCATGTAATAGATGCCCAAGGCCACGTCGCGCACGGGGGCCGCAATGGCACTGCCGTCGGCGGGCTTGAAAAGATTATGCGAGGCCAACATGAGCAGGCGGGCTTCCGCCTGGGCGTGGGCCGATAGCGGCACGAATACGGCCATGGTGTCGCCGTCGAAGTCGGCGTTGAAGGCTGCGCACACCAAGGGGTGAAGCTGAATGGCCTTGCCGTCTATCAGCACGGGTTCGAAGGCCTGGACGCTCAGGCGATGCAGGCTGGGAGCACGCTGCAGAAGCACGGGATGGTCTTCGATGACCTCTTCGAGGGCATCCCAGACCTCAGGGCGCATGCGGTCCACCATGCGCTTGGCCTGCTTGATGTTGCTGGTGATTCCGCGCTTTACCAATCGGCTCATCACGAAGGGCTTGAACAGCTCCAGGGCCATTTCGCGGGGCAGGCCGCACTGATGAAGCTTCAGCTTCGGCCCGACCACTATGACCGAACGACCGGAATAGTCCACGCGCTTGCCAAGAAGGTTCTTGCGGAAGCGTCCCTCCTTGCCCTTGAGCATTTCCGATAGCGACTTGAGCGGACGGCGGTTAGAACCGGTGACCGGACGCGCGCGGCGCGAGTTGTCAATCAAGGCGTCCACAGCTTCCTGTAGGAGACGCCGCTCGTGGTTGACAATGCTTTCCGGAGCATTGATTTCAATTATGCGGCGCAGGCGATTGTTGCGGTTGATGACCCGGCGGTAGAGGTCGTTGAGGTCAGATGTGGCAAAGCGCCCACCGTCGAGCTGCACCATGGGCCGCAGCTCCGGCGGGAGGACCGGAATGACTTCCAGAATCATCCACTCGGGGCGGTTGCGCGACTGGCGGAAGGCCTCAACCATCTTGAGCCGCTTGACGGCCCGGGCACGGCGGGCACGAGTGGATTCCTCGATCTCCTTGCGCAGCTCATGGGCCAGCTCGTCGAGGTCGAGCTGCGCCAGCAGCTCACGGATGGCCTCCGCTCCCAGCCCGGCGCGAAAGTATTGATTCAAATCCAGCCCCAACCGTTCGTTACAAACCTCCGCCAGAGCCTCAAGCTGCCTGTACTCCATCTCCTCGCGAATGAGGTCTTTGGGCGACAGCTCAAAAAGTCTGTTGGCGGCCTTGTATAACGCTCCGATGCGCTCCTCGGCAGCTTCGTGCTCCCGCTGGATAAGAGCCGTCAGCTCCTCTGGCGTCATGGGACGGGAGGTGGGCGCCGCCTCCTCCCAAGCGAAGGCGAATTCCTCTTCCTCTTCCTCGGCAGGTTCCTGTTCCTCTTGCTCAGCAGGCCGCTGTAACTGCTGCTCGTACTGGCGCCTGAGGTTCTCAGCACGAGCTTCAGCTTCTGCCCGCGTCGCCTCGGCTTCCTCCTCGATGGCCCGGTAAATCTCGTCGCGGTAGAGCTCCAGGTTCTCGCGATCCACGTAGGTGACGATATAGGAGGCGAAATAGATAACCTCTTCAAGCACGCGCCTGGACAAGTCGAGCAGTAGCCCGATGGGACTCGGCGAGGTCTTCAGGTACCACGAATGGGCAACTGGAGAAGCCAACTCAACGTGGCCCATGCGCTCCCGTCGCACCCGAGAGCGGGTTACCTCGACGCCACAACGGTCGCAAATGATGCCCTTGAACTTGACTTTCTTGTATTTGCCGCAGTGGCATTCCCAGTCGCGTGTCGGACCGAAGATGCGCTCACAGAACAGGCCGTCGCGCTCCGGCTTATAGGTACGGTAGTTGATGGTCTCGGGCTTGCGGACCTCACCATGAGACCAGCGGCGTATCTCTTCTGGCGAAGCCAGCCCGATGGTTATGCTCTTAAAGTCTGTGGTGCTTATCGGCAACTCTAGCTCGCCTCCGTGGACCGAAGCGTGGATGCGTCGTAGCTGAGGAACCTAGCGAAGGTCCTCGCTATCCGCGGCCAGGTCTATCAGGTTGCCCTCGCGGTCCTCCACCTTTACGTCAAGGGCCAGGCTCTGCATCTCACGCACGAGGATCTTGAAACTCTCCGGCACCCCAGGCGGTCGGATTTCTTCGCCCTTAACAATGGCTTCGTAGGCCTCGACGCGCCCACGAATGTCGTCGGACTTGATGGTGAGCATCTCCTGAAGGGTATGGGCAGCACCGAAGGCCTCCAAGGCCCAGACTTCCATTTCGCCAAAGCGCTGACCGCCCATCTGCGCTTTGCCTCCCAGCGGCTGCTGGGTGATGAGGGAATAAGGTCCCGTGGACCGCGCATGGATCTTATCCTCGACGAGGTGATTAAGCTTGAGCATGTAGATGTAGCCGACGGCCACCGGCATGTTGAACGGCTCGCCGGTTTGGCCGTCATAGAGCACATGCTTGCCCGTGTCGCCGAAGAACTGTACCCGCGCCCATGAGTTGGCCTTCGCCTGTTCCACCAGCAGCTCAGCGGCCCGCTCCGGCTCTGCACGACGCCATTTGCTTTCCGGGATGCCGAGCCACTCGCTCAGCGGCTCAAGCTCCTCCTTCGTCCGCTGCGCCAACTGGCTTACCAAGGCTGCTTCCAAATCCTCCAGAGTTGCTTCCTCGGGGAGGAGGTCCACGTCAATGTAATCCCCTACAAAGTTTGCTTCCTTCGCCACGTAATCGCGCAGGGCGTCCACCCTCATGCGCTGTTCTAAAGCCGACAGGGCGGCCAGGATTTGCCGGAACCGGTAGCTCTCAAATACAGGACAGGTGAACTGGCGGCCAACTGCAACGCCAAGGTAGCCGAGATGCACCTCGAGCAGTTGCCCGAGATTCATGCGCGAAGGAACGCTCAAGGGGTTCAGACAAATGTCTATAGGCGTGCCGTCCGGTAAGAAGGGCATGTCCTCGATGGGCACGATTTTGGCGACCACGCCTTTGTTTCCGTGCCGCCCCGTGAGTTTGTCGCCCACCTGCAGCTTGCGGCGCTGGGCAACGAACACTCTCACCATCTGATTGACACCAGGCTTGAGGTCGTCGGGAGGAAGCTTGCGGAGCTTGCCGCCGCAGCGCTCGCACTCCAGAAAGTCCACCGGCTTGCCATAGCCAAACACCGCCCCGCACTCCTTGCACTCATACTTGTGGCGCGAAAAGATCTGGCTGCCAATGACTATGCCGGTGGCACCATGAGGGACTCGCAGGGATACGTCGCGCATCTCCTCGGCTTTCTTGCCGAAGATGGCAATGACGAGCCGCTCTTCAGCAGTAAGCTCGGCCTGGCCCTTGGGAGCAACCTTGCCGACGAGGATGTCCTCCGCCTTGACCTCCGCCCCAACGCGGACCACGCCGTGCTCATCTAGTTCCTTGAGAGCATCCTCGCCTACGTTGGGGATGTCCCGAGTGATTTCCTCTGGCCCAAGCTTGGTATCGCGCGCCTCGCAGTCATATTTCTCCACGTGGATGGACGTGAGCAGGTCTTCGCGCACAACCCGCTCAGAGACGACCACCGCGTCCTCGAAGTTGTAGCCTTCCCAGGACAGGTAGGCGACGAGGAGGTTACGACCGAGGGCCAGACGCCCCTCCCGCGTGGCGGCGCCGTCGGCCAGCACGTCGCCGGCACGTACCCTCTGTCCCTTGCGCACTACGGGCCGCTGGTTGAGGCACGTGCTCATGTTCGTCCGGGCGAACTTGTGGAGCTTGTACTCAACGGTTTCGCCGTTGTCGTAGGCAACAGTGATGCTAGCAGCGTCGCACTCCACGACGCGGCCAGGCCCTTCGGCCAGCAGGACCGTCCCGCTGTCACGGGCCGCACGCGTCTCCAGCCCGGTGCCCACTACCGGTACCTCTGGGTTCACGAGCGGCACGGCCTGCCGCTGCATGTTGGAACCGGCCAGAGCACGCACGGCGTCACAATTCTCCAAGAAGGGAATGAGGGCCGTGGCAATAGAGAAGACCTGTTTGGCTGAAAGGTCGCAAAAATGCACCTCGTCACGGGGCACAGTTGGTAGCTCTGAGCCGCGCCGGACCGTCACGCGCTCTGCTATGAATCGGCCCGTAGCGTCGCGGGGCTCGCTAGCCGAGGCGATGTTGTACATTTCGTCCTCGTCCGGCCCCAGGTAGACCACTTCGTCCGTCACGCGCCCGCGGACCACTCGCCGCACCGGAGTTCGGATGAAACCAAACTCGTCCAGTTGGGCGTAAAGAGCCAGGTAGCCGATGAGGCCAACATTGGCGCCTTCAGGCGTCTCGATTGGGCATATGCGGCCGTAGTGGCTGTGGTGGACGTCGCGAACTTCGAGTTTAGCGGACTGCCGCGAAAGCCCTCCCGGCCCCATCGCCGAGAGGCGGCGCTTGTGGGCAAGCTCGCTCAAGGGGTTCACCTGGTCCATAAACTGGGAAAGCTGGCCGCTACCGAAGAAACTGTTGATGGCAGCCTGGATGGGCTTGACGGAGATGACTAGATGCGGCAGGAGCTGGTCGGGGTCAACGCCCGCCATGCGCTCCTTGGCCACTCGCTCCATGCGCAGGAAGCCAATGCGCATCTGGTTTTGCACCAGCTCGCCCACGGCACGCACGCGCTTATTCTGCAGGTGGTCAATGTCGTCTACCTTGCCCTCGCCCTGGCGAAGCTTCACGAGGTACTGCATTATGGCGAGCAGGTCCTGGCGGGTGAGGCTGCGAACGTCTTCGGGCACGCTGATGCCCAGTCGGCGGTTCATCTTGTAGCGGCCGACCTTGGAGAGGTCGTAGCGGCGAAGGTCGAAGAAAAAGGACCTGACCAGTTGTTCGGCGGTGGGCAGGACTTCCTCTTTCCTGGGGGAGAGGCGTTCACCCGGCCGCATCCGCAAGTAAAGACTGAGCAGGCCGTGCTCCGCCGTAAGAGAAGCTCCTGGGCCGAGGCGGAGCTCAGACGGCTCCCTGAAATCCTTCTCGCTTTGTTCACGGTCAGCTCGCAAAGTCGCGTGGATGAGATGGGGGACTTCAAGAACCCGTAGCTCGTCTATGCCAGCCCGCTGGAGGCTCGGCAGCGTCTTGTCGGGGTCGAGGTAGCGGTATCGCTCAACCAAGACATTGCCGTCGGGGCCCACTCGACGCTCGAGACTGTAGAACTCGCTGCGGGGCTCAGAGCCGGTCACCTGGGCCTCCCGCTGCTGCCGAAGGGTAGCGGACAACTCGCGGAGCGTCAGCCTGCGCCTTTGGCCGAAGTACTCAAGGATTTCGGCCTCGGTGCCCGTGGGCGGCACGTCACCCGTGCCGTCGTCAAACCACTGGAGCGCCCGCAGGAGGATGGTGGCGGGGAACTTGCGCGTCTGGCCTATCTTGACGTTGATTACGCCGTCCGCGCTAGTATCAATCTCCGTCCAAGGGCCCTCCGAGGGAATTATCTGAGCAGCGTGCAGGACACGGCCGCTGGCGTCCACGGTGTCGCGGAAGTACACACCCGGTGAACGGGAAAGCTGGCTGATGACAACCCGCTCGGAGCCGTTGATGATGAAAGTGCCCCGCTCGGTCATCTTGGGTATTTCGCCGAGGTAGACCTCGCTCTCCTTTATGTCGGCAGTCTCCTTGTTAACGAGGCGGACCTTCACGTAAAGCGACATCTCGTAGGTCGAATCGCTCTCGCGACATTCCTCAACGGTCTTAGCAGGCTCGCCAAAGCGATAATCACCGAACATGATGGACAAGGTACCGGAGTAGTCCTCTATAGGACTGAAGTGGTCGAGCAGCTCCTTCAGCCCCTCGTTGAGAAACCACTGATAGGACTTGGTCTGGATCTCGGCCAGGTCAGGAAGAGGATGGATGAGCTCGGCCTCATCCACGATATCGGGCAATACGTCCTCAAAGGTCGGCAACGGCATTCGCTTTTGCCTCCTGACTGGCTCTTGCGGGGGAGTGCGGGACGCAGAAATGGACAGACAAAGACAGACTGCCCCACCGGCATCCGCCGGCGAGTCTCAATGACCGTCCGCCCCTACCCTATCTCTCGCGCCGTGACCGGTTCTGTCCCTCGCTAGGCTGCTCCTCCAATGCGCCTTAAGTATACACACCCACGCATCCTTTGTCAACCCCACCCTCGCCGGCCTGGCCCAAACTTCCCGTTTAGCAATGGCATCCCCGCCAGATGCCTATTCGAAGCATCTGGTGCCGGGTTGCGGCCCAGGCACACCTTGACGCCAAGGCGCACGGCGGTATCCTTATCTATAGTGCAGGGCGCAGGCCTAAGCGATCCTGGGACCTGTTGAGCGCGGGCCGCGCCCGGAAGGACGCTATGCCGCGACCGCGTTTGGAAGGCCTAACGCCTCGGCGTCGGCGGGTGCTGGAGACCGTCGTGCGCCAGTGGATTGCCACGGGAGAGCCGGTCAGCTCTGCCGCGGTGCGGGCTGCTTCCGGTCTCCCTGACAGCCCGGCCACGCTCCGCAACGACTTGGCAGCTTTGGAAGCGATGGGCCTGCTGGCCCAGCCTCACCCATTCTCCGGTCGTGTGCCCACACCGTCCGGCTGCCGGGCTTTTCTTGAAAGCCTTGGCCGCCCGGCTCTGCGTCCCGCCGACAGTGCTTGGCTGCGCTCCACCCTGCGTCGCGCACGGGACCTGGCTAACGCCGTCGCCACCGCCGCCAGAGCCGTGGCATCCCTCACGCGACTCGCTTCCATAGCATCGCTCCCCCTCGCAACGCGTGTCGAGGCGGAGTCCGTTTCTTTGAGCCGCGTCAGCACCGAGGTGGTTCTGGCCACTTTTCGCCTCAGCACCGGCGTGTCTGGTCGCGTGCTCTGCCACCTAGGTGTACCAGCGGGCGAGAGCGAGTTCGCAGCGTGGGCCCAAGCCCTGGCGGGCGTTAAAAACACACCTGTTTGCTCCCTGTCGGCCGCCGAGGCCCCCGCCCCGCTACCCAAGGAGATTTGGGGGCCGCTCGTCTCAGCCATGCTTGAAGCCGCGCCGACGGCCGACGTGACCGTGGAGGGCGCCAGCCACCTGCTCGCTTGCCCGGACCTACAAGCCCGTGACACGCTTAGGGAACTGCTTGCACTCATCAGCGACAGAGGCCGCAGCTACGCGCTCCTAGCCCAGCGAAAGCGCACGGCCACGCCGCAGGCTTTAGTCGGCCCCCTGGGCACGGGCGGCCTCGAGGCCTGCAGCATGGTGATCGGCTTTTACGGTCCTGAGAGCGACGAAGCCGGGCGCATAGCCGTCCTGGGACCGATGCGCATGGACTACGAGCGCGCCCTCGCCGCCGTTGCCGACACTACAGCCGTCCTGTCAGACGCCTGGGAGCGCGAGACAGCGCGGAATGAGTGAAAACTGAATAGACAATCTCCCCACCACAGGCGACGACAGAAAGTTGCCGAGGAGCACAAGCCCAATGCCGCATGTTAAGTTGCCAAGGAGCACAAGCGCGATGCCGGATTTTCGTAAGAGGGCGCATGTGTCCCTCGTGGCACCATGAGCATCGTTAGGGGTATCCTAGGACGGTACGGCCCGAACTGCCAGGAGAGGAGGTGGCGATTATGCCCGACAATGACAGACCCGAACTGACTGCCGAAAACCCGCCCACCGAGGCTTTACCGGAGGCCGAAGAACAGGAGCCTGAGGGCCAGCAGCAGACACAGGTGCCTGCAAACCAGGAGACCGCCAACGAGGTCGCCCAGCTCCGCCAAGACCTAGCAGACCTCAACAACGCTTACCTGCGGGCCTTGGCCGACCTTGAGAACTACCGCCGGCACGTCCAGGAGGAGCGTGCACGCCTGCTTCAGCACGCCAACGAGCAGCTCCTGCGAGAGCTACTGCCCGTAGTTGACGACCTCGAGAGGGCTATCCAACACGCTGCGGCCGATGACCCTCTCCGCAGGGGCGTAGAGCTTATTCTTACGAAGCTCCTGAACGTGCTCGCGGCCTTTGGCGCAGAACCCTTCACGGCCGTCGGCGAGCAGTTCGACCCCTACCGCCACGAGGCCGTCGAATGCGTGCCAACAGAGGAACATGCCGAGAATACCGTGGTCAAAGAGCACCAACGCGGATGGATGTACCGCGAAAAGCTGCTACGACCTGCCCGAGTGGTGGTGGCTACTCGACCCGCCGGCGAGTGACCAGAGTGCCCGCAGTCTACGGTTCTCTTCAGCCCTCGGCCCAAAGCCCGGTGCGGTCGAGGGCTGTTTTCACTACGCGCCACTCATTGAGAAGCAGACACACGCAGCATTAAAAAGAAAAAGCGACGCACTCCCGAAGGCCCGCTGCTTGCCCGAGGCAGGGATAGAAAATGGACGAAAATAGAGGAACCAAACCACATGGCGGAGGGGGTGGGATTCGAACCCACGAGGGCCTTGCGACCCCAGCGGTTTTCAAGACCGCCGCCTTCGACCACTCGGCCACCCCTCCGGTGTAAAAGGATACCCGCCGCGAGAGTGGTGGTCAACGAACGCAGGCTAGCGGTCGGACGGCCGAAAGCTGATGCGGGGCTGACAAGCGCAAGAAAAGGACGCGGGACGCACCTCTGTGGCGGACAAAGCCTGGCCTACTAGCCGGTGCCCCCCAACGCTGGTGCTTCGTGGTGGCGCCTAACAGGTCTCTTCCACAATCCCGTTGCGTAGTACACCACGCTTAGCGCAGCCCCAAAGGCAACGCCCGCAAGCATGGCATACCAGATGCCCTCGATGCGATGAAGGGAACGGGCAAGATGGGCCGCCAGCGGTATGCGCACGCCCCAGAGACTGAGCAGAGTAAAGGCAGTAGTCTCCAAAGTATGACCGGACCCGTTGATGACGCCGTTGCTGACAAACATGATGGCAAAGCCCAGGTACATAAAGGCGGCGATGCGCAGGTAGCCAGTGCCGATGTTGATGACATGCGGGTCGCGGGAAAAAGGGCTTAGCAACAAGGCAGGAACGGCGAGCGCTAATGCAGAGGCGACAGAGGTCATGCCAACCGACATCACCAGCCCCCACCGCAGAACCGCCGAAGCACGGTCGAAGCGGCGAGCGCCAACGTTCTGACCAACCAAGGACGAGACGGCCATGCCGATGGTCATAGCGGGCATGAAGGCAAGCTGATCAATGCGCAGCGCGATGCCGAAAGCGGCAGCTCCCTCCCGCCCGAAAGTGTTAACTAAGCCCGTCATGACCATCATACCCACGGAAACCAATGCCTGCTGGACCATAGAGGGAACGCCGATTTTTAGTGTGAGCCACGTGGTCTCGGCATCAGCCCGCAGGTGGAGCCAGTCGGGCGAGGCTATGTGGTTCCCGCGGGCAAGAAAGTACGCGAGAGTTACCACGGCAGCAGTTTGCGCCAAAAGCGTCGCCACGGCGGTGCCGTTAAGGCCCAGCCGCGGGAACCCCAGCCAGCCAAACATCAAAAGAGGGTCGAGAACGAAGGCCACGGCCAGCGACACCGCCTGGAAGTACAGGGGTGTTTTAGAATCACCCACGCCCCGAAGGGCAGCAGCCAAAAGGAAAATGCCGAAAGTCGGCGGCATTGTGAATAGTAAGAGGCGCAAGTAAGTCACGGAGAGCTGCAGGGCACTGGGAGGGGTCCGGATAAGCCGAAGCACCGGAGCGGCAGCAAGCTGGCCTAAAAGAACGCAAACCAGGCTTATCGCGCCGACCAAGACAACGGAGTTGTTTATCACGCGGCGGACTTCCGAATAGTTCTTCGCGCCATAGGCCTGGGACACAAGCACCGTGGTTGCCAACGTCAGGCCGCCTGCAACCGCGGTAAGCACGAATAGCACCGGAAGGCTTACGGTCACGGCCACCATGGCGTCGGTGCCCAACCGATTACCGACCCAGAAGGCGTTCACGAGACTGTACGCCGTTTGCAAAGCACTGCCGAGAAGCATCGGCACCGAGAAGGCGACCAGGTGGCGCGGGATGCTCCCGGTCGTCAGGTCCGTGCCATGTTGTACAGCGTCAACGGTACTCCCAGTCACCGAACGTCTGCTCCTTAGTGAGGGCAGCGGGTTACCGCCGAGAGTGACGCCGCCCGCAACCGAGCCTAGCCCGAGCCGGCGCCGCCAAGGAGCATCCCGCCTGACCGCGAGAAGCTGCCCTCATTCCTTGACGGTCGGAGCTATCGCTTGCCCTTGTGCCCTTGCAGCGTTGGCCAGCCCATGGAGTTTACGCCATCGCTTTGTCTTGTCCCCGTGGGGCGTCAGGGCCATGGGAAGAAGGGCGCCTGTGTGTGGAAGACTGCGGAAACCAGCGTCCAGAAAACTGCCATGAAAAACTCGCCGAAAATGAAACCGAGAAATATGGGACGAGCTCTCTGGTAGATTTTGACGCCACCGTAGCGCCCCATGGTCGTTTTGACCAACCAAGCCACCATAGCCGGAAACCAGAACACAACGACCGTCCACGAGCAACTCAAGGCGTAAGCAAGCGGATGGAAAGGCCACCAGACGTACTGACGCCGCATGAAACTCAAAAAGGCAGTCACCAGGCCGCCGACAGCGAACCAGATGGGTGTGCCCCACCAGAACTCGTCCTGGCCCATCATAAAGGGGGCGTGCTCCCGCCAGAACTGCGTTGTGGCATTCGCCTTGTATACGTACGAGTACATTGTGACGCCACCACGGACGTAGGGTAGGTAGAGGTGAATTAGAGCCGACAAGGGAATGGCAAAGAGGACGGCTGCTACAAAGACACCTGGCAGCAGACGGCGGGGTATGCCGAGACCGTCGCCCATTTTCTGCCCGTCGAGGAAGCCCGTCAGAACTATTCCTCGCAGGTCGCGGGTGAATAGGGCGCTGGTGAAGGCCAGCATGGTCAGGTTGCGGGGGCCAAGGGTGCGCGGGCGGGCGGCAATGCGGTACACATCAAGAGGCGTGAAAGAACCCTCGGTCATGGGCAAGCCGCTTTCGGCAGTGCTCCGAGCCATGATGACGGCCTGTACGAGCAGATACACGCCAAACTCCAGGATGGCGACCGGAGTAGACATGCCCGCCAAGTTGGTCCACACAAGAATGCCCACAGCGGCCACGGCCAAGCCCGTGAGAGCAACCCGAGGATGCATGAGCAGCCGCCGATGGCGGACGGCTTCGTCGCGACCCGCCAACAGTTCGCGTAGCCGCGGCCAGGAAGCATAAGCCATGTAACCCACCAGGACGAAGTAGGCCCCCATGGTCTGGGACGCGGTGAAGGCCTGAGCGCAGGCGTGGGCCCAGCCTCGGAAGGGAAACCCAAGGGCAGTGGCAAACACCTCTTGAGCGCGCCCCAGCAAGAAGAACACCCAAAGGCTCAAAAGAAGCTCCGAAGGCAAAAGATAAAAGAAGCCCACGGCTGCCATGGACAGATACATCGGCGTGTAGGCCATGCCGTACCAGGGGCGGCCAGTAAGATATTGATTGAGCACGATTTGCAAGGGTATCTGGGGGACCAGAGGCCAGATCATATGCGCACCGTTGATGCCAAAGACAACGACAGGCAGACTGAAACCTATCCAAGTGAGCTTGTTGCGAAGGAAATGCCGCGATTGTTCGGGGTTCAACATTTCAAGTGGAAGCTGGACAAGAGGGAAGCTGAGGAGTTCATGGTCGGCCCAGAGACGATAAAGAATAGCCGACGCGAAAAGCATAAAGGCATAGACAGCAGCGACCAGCAGCAGCCAGGCAGCCGTTGGGGCAAGCCAGGGCCGCCATGGAATGGACTGGCCCGGCCGCAGCCCCTCGAAGAAGCTGGCAGCGATGGGCTGGCGCGGCCCCCCAGTCACATCCCACGGCACCATCCAGGGCTGGACGTATTTGAAGTAAAGCTCCTGCCACTTGTTGGTGGGATCGGCGTAGTAGTTGAGACCCACCTCCATCGGGATGAGGTCTTCCATCAGGCCGCGAGAGGTAATCATGCTGGCGAAAAGCATGAAGCAATAGACCACCAGCATTTCCCGAGCCGACAAGGCCAAAGGTTTCCAGAGGCGGCCAGCAAGGCGATTGGCAATAGTGATTAGGAAGGTGGCTGCAACCACAACGGGCGGCAATTGCAGGAACCCGATCATAATCTGGCCGGTAATAAGCTCCGCCCAGGCGACCACAAAGATAACGGCGGCGCCGATAAGGGCCGCGGCGAAGAGGGCCTTGGCAGTAAAAAGACTGCGCTCGCTGGCAGCGGGAGAGTGTGAGAGAAGAGTAACATCTACCTTGTCATGCTGCGGATGCGTCACCGCCACACCTCCACACGGTAGACGGCAACGGTCGCCCTGTCGGCTATAAGCTGTAGCTCCTGCGGCCGAAGACCTGGGCAAGGAGCTTGGGCCTGGGGATAATCGTCCAAGGCCGCACGGCTGCAGCCGTCGCGGACTTCCAAGACCAGGGTATGCTCATTGCCGTCGTTGAAGCTGTCGCCCGTCGCCTGCCCCTGGAGAGCTTCTCCGGCCACCTCCAGGCGCCAGAAGTTTGTGCGAGACCATTCATGCTCCGGTCCGAGGCCCATGTGGTACGTGAAGGTAGCACAGCGGCCATCAGCACCGGCGAGCCTGACGCCGAAGCCCGCAGGCCGTGCCCCGAAACGGCCCGTGAAACGATACTGGACCGCCACTGTGCAATCCGTGCCATCGAGGGCCACGGCTACGGCGCTGGACTTCCCCGCATCGGCGTGATGTAGACAGGGCCGGCAGGGAAGCCTCAGCTCCGCTGGGTCGGTCCGCGCGAACCATATGCGGCCGCCGCCAGAGTAGGCCTTCGTCTCGTACAGGACGCTGCCAACCCCACCGTCGCGCAACACCGCCGAGGAGACATAGCTACGGTCATCAAAGCCCACTGTGGCGTCGAAGATGTCCAGGGAGTTCTCCACGTCCCAGGTGCGTCCGCCGTCCTCAGAGATGACTAGCCGCTCGTTGCGCCGTTCCCGGAAGGCCAGCGCGCAAGCTATGCGCCCGTCGGCGAGGCGGAGCAAGTCACAGGGAGCAATCTGTGAAGGCAAGTCCGTAGGCTCGCGGGGCGTCCACGTGCGACCAGAATCATCCGACCACGCCCGCCACAAAAAAGGTTCCCACTCGTCCCGAAGGAGCGCCAGAACTCGACCTGGCTCCACCTCGAAAAGCGTCATTTCGTCGGCAGGTGGCATATCTTCCTCGTATCCGCATACCGTGCGCTGTTCCTGTTCCCCCGTCTGGAGGTTCACGAAGACCGCATACCCGCCAAGCAAGTCGCCACTATAGCGATAGACAGGGAAAACAATCTCTCCACTGGAAAGCTCGATGGGACGGCTGCGGCAGGTTAGGTTGTCGAAGGCGCCGAGAGTCTGTGGGTCGCTCCACGTTTTGCCGCCGTCGCGACTGACGATGTATGCGGCGCGGGGATGCCAGCCGCGCTTGTACTGGTCGAAACAAACCACGACCGTACCATCTCGGGTCACGCCCACGGCGGGGTTACGGTCGTCAATGTCGGGGTCGTCGAAGATGCAACGCGGGCGGCTCCACGTCTCACCGTCGTCGTCACTGGTAACCATCATGATGGCACCGTCTCGCGCGGCGAGGTCTGGCGCATGGCTGAACCCTTGTCTGTAAACCACGTAAAGGCGGCCCGTGCGCGGGCAGGCTGCGATCACGGGGAACGCCACGTGCATGGTCGGCGAATCCACTGCCGGCCAGAACTCACGGTTGATGCGCGGACGGCTGAGGGCTGAAATCCGCCACCCATCTCCGACCCTACTCTCCCACGGCGGAGGTGGCATGCCCAGCGGAACATCTGAAAAGGTCGCAACGAACTGAAGCTCAGGCCGACCCATTATCCTCATCCCCTTGCTCCTAGCTAGCTCATCGGACTTCTCCAGCGACTCAGGCAGCATTGGTTCCAGCCCGCTCTGCGTCCCACAAAGACCGACGCGCCGCCACCAGCGCCGCGCGAACCCCAGCAAGCGCCGGCTGCTCAAAGCCAGTTCGTAGCTACCACCCTTGCCGGCCGGCTCCCTGGCAACCGGCAACTACCGCCGGTGCGGGCCGCCAACGCATCAGCAGCCGTCATCCAACCCGCAGGTCCGGTAAGCTGGCAGCCGCCACTGCTTGTCCCAGCCGCCGCGTCCACTCATCTGGCAAGTGCAACGTCAGGCGCCGCTGCAACTCCGGAAACTCGGTGGCAATTACTTCCTGCGCTTTTCGTAAAACGATAAGGCCACCCTCACCCGACATCACGCGCCCCAGCAGAAGCACATGGCGGGCCGGATAGAATTCTGCGAAGAAGGCAACCGAATACCCCAGATAGCATCCCACCGACTCCATCACAGCCACGGCGCGCGCATCGCCGCGGGCTGCCATTTCCTGGACTTGCCTGAGGCCTTGCGCGGCCGGCAGCGACCCGCGGCAAAGCAGACCGACCGAGTCAGCTAAGCGCACCACGGTATCCTGGCAAAGATACTCGCCACCGGTACCCGCGTCGCCCGACCAGCGCTCTGCAGGCGCGTCGGGCCGCCAGTCCACAGGCACGGAGCCAAGCTCGTTAAGCCAGCCGGTAATATTGCCATCCTCGTCAACGTAACCGGCAGCCAAGCTAGTGCCCAGAGCCAGGCCGAGGACGGCGTTTGCGCCCAGGCTCATCGAGCCGGCCAAAGCCGCCACGTCGCCGTCATTAGCCACGACCAGCGGCACCCCCCATTCGCTGGCAAGCTGCATGAAGAGGTTGGCTACGCGGCAATGGAAAAGGTCCTTGGGGACGCCTCGGAAAAGAGACGAAAGGCGGACGCCGTTGCCGCGGTACACCCCCGCGGCGGAAATGCCGATGGCGTCCACACGAGGGAGATGAGCCGCAGCGGCTTCCAGCGCCTCCTGGATTCCCGCGTGATGGTAGCTGGGGTCAGGCTGGGGTTTCGGGTCCCAGGGCATCTCCTCGGCGTAGACGACCTCACCGTCGCGGACGGCAACAACTTTTCGGTCCGTTCCACCGAGGTCGAGACCGATACGGCAGCCGTCAAGCCGACGGCTAAAGGCCAAGGACTGCTGCTTGGGCGCAGGCAGGGCATCAGGGCCAACGGCCAACACGCTGAAGGGCTGCCCGTAAATGGCTTCCATGACCTCGGCGTCGAAGGCACGAGGGCCGCCGGGGGCATAAAGTCGCGCCAGGCACTCGCCGATGGCCAAAGGCCCGCCAACAATGAGCCTGGAGCCGCCCCAAATCCACAGCAAACTCTTGGCAAGCCGCTCGACAAACCAATCCGTATCCTCTGCTGCGGCCGTCGGCATTTCAAGGACATGCGCGTCAAAGACCGACGTCATGTCGTCGCGTCCCACGGCAATGCGCAGGAGCGTGCCACCGACCTGCCGGACAAGCTCGCCATAGGCCCGCATGGACAGCACCGCGGGGCGGAACTCGGCGTCCAGCGGCGGCATTACCCGCGGCTCCACCAGTAGCATCGCAAGGCTTGGCCTCTCGCGCAGGGTTTACAGACAACGCCGCAAGTTTAGTGACCAACCAGCCTGAGCGTCAAACCGAAAGGTTGGCAACGTCGTGAGAGTCGTTGCGGCATTACGTTGACGCAGGCCAAGCCGGCGCATACAATGCATCCTACCAGCCCCAACCCTGCGTCAGGAGCGATCGACTCATGAAGCCCAGCACGCTGGCGGCGGCAATCGCAACTCTCCTGTCAGCGATGGCTTTCGCCGAGGTTACACAGCAGGACTACACCATCGGGCCGGGGGATGTGCTCAAGATACAAGTCTTCGGCGAAAAAGACCTGACCGGGGACTATCGGGTCGGCCCCGGCGGGACAATCACGGTTCCCGGCCTGGGGGCAGTGACCATGGCAGGGCTGACGGTCGAGGGCGCCGCACAGGCCTTAGCCAAAGCTCTCTCACGCATCATGAAGCAACCCCAGGTCATTGTAGCCATAGACGAAATAGCCTCAGAGCGCAAGGTGTACGTTGCCGGCAGAGTAGCAACGCCCGGCCCACTGATTTTGCCCTTCGGCTCAACAGTCCTTGACGCAATACTCATGGGGGGCCTGCAGCCGGATGCAGACCTGCGCCGGGTAAGCCTCACGCGCGCTGGGCAGCCACCCGTGCAATTAGATTTGAGCGGATGGCGGACCGCCGAAGGAGTGGCGCTCGGCGAATTGGTGCGCTACGGGGACATGATTTTCGTTCCGGAGCTAGTTGATCGGGTGGCGGTGCTCGGGGCGGTGGCGACGCCAGGCTCTGTAGTCCCTCCCCTCGGTCACCGCTTGACCCTCCTGGACGCCTTGGCTCGCATCGGCGGTGGCTTGGCCGTAGCTGCCGACCCCGCCCACGCCACCGTGCTGCGTAAGAATGGCGAAGCTATCCAGATAAATCTTGAGAAGCTACTTTTTGAAGGCGACATGTCGCAAAATATTGAGCTGGAGCCTGGCGACGTATTGGTAGTGCCAGAGGCCAAGCATATCTCGGTGGTGGGCCAGGTGGAGAAGCCCGTGGCCTTTGTTGCCAGCCGGCCCGTGCCTGTACTGAACGCTCTCGCCCAGGCCGGCCAGACCTTGCCAGAGGCGGACCTACGCCATGCCAAGCTGGTCACTCCGGAAGGCACTCGCGAGATAGACCTGGAGGCCCTGTTAGAGCAGGGCGAGAAGGCGGCCGAAGTAGTGCTCCAGCCAGGGGATGTCCTGGTGTTGCCCGAAGCAGCACCGGAGGAAATACTCTTGGCCGGCGAGGTGCTAAAGCCGGGCCCTTTGAACATTCGGAAGACCAAACAACGCGACATATTGCGCGTGCTGACGGCCGTGGGCCTCACGCCCAAGGGCGACGGCACTCGGGTATGCATCCTTCGCGGCGACCAGCAAGTCGTGGTGGACTACGATGCCATGCTCAAGGAAGCCGAGTTGAGCCACAACGTCATCCTGGAACCGGGCGATGTAGTCTACGTGCCCAGTCTGGACAAGGTCTACGTGCTTGGGGCGGTGGGAAACGGTGGCGCCGCCGTGCCCTGTCCGGACACCGGCTTGAGGGTGCTTGACGCGTTGGTGGAAGCGGGCGGCCTGAACCCCCAAGCCAATCCCGACGAGATACACATAGTACGGCCCCGGCCAGATGGTGCCACCGAACACGTTCAGCTCAAGATGGGCGACATTCGCCGCGGCCACCTTCCGGCGCTCGTCACCCTCAAGCCTGGCGACATCGTCTACGTGGCCGCCAAGGGCCGCGCCTTCGACTGGCGCGACGTTCGTGAGCTAATGTGGACGGTGGCGGGCCTGAGGAACATCTTCTGACAAGTCCGTCGGCCACTCGCAATATTAGCAGCAAGTAGCGATGAAGGTGCCAAGAGATAGCTCGGGCCGTGCATGGCCGGCGGTGGTGTCGGGCAGGTAGATTGACCGCCGCTGGAGTGGCGAAGTAACCGACGCAAAACCCCGCAGTCAGCCACGTACTGCGGACAGCGAAAAAGGCGAGCGGGTCCGCAGGCGGGCTGATTTTGTTCTTATAGCGCCATTGAACCGCGTCATGCCACGACGCGCACGATGTCGAGAACAGCGCGCGCTGAGGGTGTCAGGTCTCCGGCCAGTGGATGTGGAACCTCGAGCACGACAGCAGGCACCCGCGCCTGCGCGAGCTGCCGCAAGGTGATGTCTAGCTCGGTGAGGTTCGGAGGACACACCAAGCGAAGAAGCACAAGGGTCTTTGGTGGCAACCATGCCCGCGCCGAATCCTGGAAGGCTACAGCACCCGTAAGGGGTGCAGAGGGTGGGCCAGGGGGCCAGGTAAGGGCCAGACCGTCCACGCCTTGAGTTGAGGCCAAGAGACGCCAGTTCTCGTTGCCGGTGGGCACGGCGCCTATCTGGGGAGCTGGAGTGGGCATGACCAAAGAAGCTAGCTTGGCATCCACACTCTTGACGGCCGCCGAGACCGTAGCAACGAGTTCTGCGACCACCTGCTGGCGAAACATGGCCACGCTGTGGGAGAGTTCCAGGGGCATAGGGCCTTCCTGGCGCCCGGCATAAAGCTCCTGGCAATAACCACATCGGCAACCCCAAACACCACGCAGGTAATAGAACCCCGGCTCCTCCCACAAGAAACCGTCTGCATCCACCAGCCACGCAAGGCTTCGCAGGGCAGAAGTCAGCCACTCAAGATAAGCCGGATGGTTGGGGCAAGCCTTCGGCACACGCCTGCCGCGCGTGTCCAGTTGGCGGGTGTGGGGATGAGCCTGCAGGAAGAGCGAGCCAGGATGCTGCTCCGGGCTGAAAAGCCCACCATAGCCGGCGGGCACGAGGAACACGCGAAGGCCGCTGGCCGCAGCGGCACGGGCAAAGCCGTCAATCGCCGGCGCCCGCCATCTCACTTCGTCCTCGAAACACCTAAGGAACACAGCCCACATGCCGGCTTCGGCCAGCAGATGCACCGGCACGAGGTCGAGCCTCTCGGCTGGCTGGCTCACCACAAGCCCGATGCGCATGGGCGTGGACCGTAGGCCCTTTTCTCTTCCTTCGCCTGAATCCCTTCACGCCCCACGGGCGCGCCAAACCTGCCAACCCTTCCCCTCCCCCACCACCATGTAGTCTCCGCGGCCAGCCCACCAGAGACAGCCTTATCAAGGCCAGCAAACTGTGCCCGCCAGCTGCTGACAATCCAGGCAGGCCTCATAGCCACACAGTAACCGCCCAAAGATGAACCGCCAAGGAGCAACAAAAAGAGCGGACCGAAGTACCCTCAAACGCTGCCGCCCTCCATGCGGCGTCCCACCGCCACAAGAGATGCGCCAGGCGGTAGGGGCACGCGCACGGCCAGCCAGGCATCAAGCCATGAGATGGCCCCCAGGAGGGCATCGATTGCGCGGGGCAGCTCAAAGACGTCCACTCTTTTTTCGGCGCTGCGTTTCACGAGCCGCCGCCAAGTCCGGAAGGCCACTATGGGCGGCAGCAGTAGCGACACGGCGTAGTTGAGTAGCTCGACCCGCCAGCCAGCGCCGATCAAAAGGGCCTGGAGACCCTGGCGGGTATAGCGGCGGCGGTGGTCCAAGGCCTCGTCGTGCTCGCTCCAAAGCCAAGGAAGGGCCGGGACGGTCACAACGATGATGCCGCCGGGCTTTGTCGCATCGAAAAGGGCCTCGGCCGCTGGTTCAGCTTTGTCTAGGTGCTCAAAGACGTCGCAGGTCACCACTGCATCGAAAACCTGGCTCCGCACGGGCAAAGCGGTAATGTCACCGACCACACCGAGCTGCATGCCGCGCCTACGACAGTGGTCTATGGCCAGCGGCACCAGGTCGCAGCCGACAACCTGCCACCGGTCACGCAGCGCTGCATAAGTGCCCCCCGTGCCGCACCCAGCGTCTAGCACGAGCCCGCCCTCGGGCACGTGAAACCGTTCCAGAAGCCAGCGGACCAAGCGACGGCGGGTGCGAAACCACCAGTACGTGTCCTCTAGTCGGGCCATCCGCTCGATTTCTTCTATTCTCATACGGGCCGCACCAGATGAGCAGAATTCTTCGAACCTAAGTTTGACACATGCGAACGGATATGCTACAGTGACGGCGGTTCCTGAGGGGGGAAGAATCCGCGAGAGCGAGACACAAGGTGACAGCGATGGCAAGGCGTCGGGTGTTGTCGGAACGACGGAGGGCAATATTGGAATTCATCGAGCAGGCCATCCGTGAACGGGGCTATCCGCCGACAGTGCGCGAAATCGGCTCTGCTGTTGGCCTCCGCTCGACCTCGACGGTGCATTTCCATCTGCGAGCTCTCCAGGAACAGGGTTTACTCGAACGCGAACCCTTGCTCACGCGAGCCCTGCGGCCAGTCAAAACTGGGCCGGAGCTGAAGCAGCGGCCTGTGCGGTATGTACCGGTCGTCGGCAGGGTTGCAGCGGGCCAGCCGGTCTTGGCCGAAGAGAACGTGGACGAGCTGTTGCCTTTGCCGGAAGATTTTCTGCCGGGAACGCAGACCTTCTTGCTGCGCGTGCACGGTGACAGCATGATAGGCGACGGGATACTTGACGGCGACCTCGTCGTCGTCCAGCGCCAGGACAGCGCGGAAAGCGGCGAAATCGTCGTGGCTCTCCTGGGCGACGAGGCCACCGTCAAACGCCTTATCCGTCACCAGGACCAATTCGAGTTACGCTCCTCTAACGACAACTTTCCGCCTATCTTCGTGCGTGAAGTGCGCGTGCTCGGAAAGGTTGTTGGGTTACTTCGGCGCTTCTCCTGAGGGCCATCGTTCTCACTCCAAGAACCTTTCGGCTGCCGCCCGCAAAGCCGGCCCGCCACTGGGGAGACACGTCGGCCGAATTTATGTCCCCTTACGCTTCAGCACCACGAGCGTCTGGTCGTCGCTGCGCTCCGGACCTGAGAAGGTGGCCAATTCTCTGAGAAGCCCCCGACAGACATCCCTCGGAGTCGCCGTTGGGGTCGCCCATTCACGCACGGCCGCCCGCAAGCGATCTTCTCCATACATTCTGCCCTCGGCGTCGCGGGCCTCAACAAAACCATCCGTATAGCAGACAAGCATGGAGCCCGGCCTGACGTTGATGCGCGCCGCGGTATAGGCGTGGTGACGGCGAGCACCGATAACGGGGTCGCCGGTGGATAACTCGGCCATTTCGCCGTAGGGCGGCACCAGCAGGGGTGGCAGGTGCCCACAGTTGACGAACTCCACCTGGTCCCCCTCCGGCCACACCTTGAGAAGCACGGCGGCGGCATAGCTGTCCGGCTGCAGTTCAGGCCAGGAGCGACGGGTCACTTCTGCGGCCAGGTAGCTTAGGTCAGCGGTGTGCTCGGCCACGTCATGGATGTGAGAGTGCAGCAAAGAGAGATGAACGAGTCCATAGACACTCTTGCCTGCCATGTCGGCGAGGACGATGAGATGAGCAGCGTCGGGGAGGCGGAGAAAGTCGTAGAAGTCGCCGCCAACCTGGGCCGCGCGCGCCATGCAGGCGTAGATGTCCCAGCCAGGGATGCGCGGAGGTTCCTTCGGCACAAGTCGGTCCTGGAGAGCGCGGGCAAGGCCGATTTCGTGGTCTATCTGGGCCAGGCGAAACTGGTCGCGCCCCTGGGCCGTAAAGAGCACCCATGCGGCAACAGCGACGAAAGGCATAAAGAAGGCGCCGCTTTCGTAAAGGGTGCGGACGGCCGAAGCAAAATCCAAAGGGAGGCCCGTGCCCAGGCTGTAAGCCACCACGTAGGCAACCATGGCACCCACGGCGGTCACAACAGCCCCCGTCGCCCGAAACCACACCCCCGCCGCCAAAATGATTAAGTAATAGACATCCTTCACCCGTACTGCCAGGGAGGCATAGGTGCCGACAATTACGCTAACCATTATAATGTCAACGGCCACGGCCACGACGCGCGCCCAGGACGACACCGACCGCCGCCACCACCATACGACCAGTAGGGCAACGGTATAGAAGGCACCGGCGCTGACGGCCAGCCAGGCCCAGGTGTTCGTCGCTTCCGGGCCGGCAGCGCTGGCGAGTATGGAGAAGGCCAGGACGAAGGCAGAACGAAAAAGAGCGACGGCAACGTCACTCTCTGGTGGAGCGGTTGGCCAGATGGGCGGTCGTCGAGCCTGATGTCGCAAAAGTGCTCACTCCCGCGGCCGCGATGCGGGGCCGGCGAGCAGATGTTAGTCTATTGTGGCCGGCCGTCGGTGTTCGTGCAAGTGAGGGTAGGGAGGCAGCGGCATGGCTGAAGAGGAACGGGCCTTCGCTTTACAGCGGGCCAGGATGGTAGAGCAACAATTGCGTGCCAGGGGTATCCAGGACGAGCGCGTACTGGCAGCCATGAACAAGGTGCCCAGGCACCTGTTCGTGCCCGAGGAGCTACGAGGTGCAGCCTATGAGGACCGGGCCTTGCCCATTGGCTACGGCCAGACCATATCCCAACCTTACATGGTAGGCGTCATGCTCGAGATGCTCGACGTTCACGACACGCATAAGGTCCTGGAGGTAGGTGCCGGGTCAGGCTATCAAGCAGCCCTCTTGGGCGAGCTGGCGCGGGAAGTGTACGCCGTTGAGATTATCGAGCCGCTGCACCATCGGGCCGCCCAGATTCTCGGCCAGCTAGGCTACACGAACGTTCACGTCGTCCTTGGCGACGGCACCCTCGGCCTCGCTGAGCATGCTCCTTTTGACCGCATCATCGTTGCAGCGGCGTGCCCGGAGATACCGCCCCCGCTGATCGAACAGTTAGCCGACGGCGGACGAATAGTCGCGCCTGTGGGCCGGCGTGGCTGTCAAGAGTGCGTGGTCGGCGTCAAACACGGCGACCAGCTCGAGCTGGCAAAAACCATTGGCTGCGTCTTCGTGCCGCTGATTGGCCAGCACGGCTGGAAGCGCCGAGCCTGGTAAGAGAGCCGCCAGAATCCGCGAAAGCGCCCCCGAGGTGTCTGAACGTGTTCCAGATAGGATACCGGACGGCTAGTTTCGAGGGCATGGAGCTTGCGGCGGCCCTGAAAAGTCTGGGTCGCATGGGTTACGATTCCGTGGAAATATGTTTGGAACGCAAGGAGCTGGCGCCGGGCACGCTCACGCCCCAGCTCGCGGCCCATGTGCAGGAACTCGCCGTGAGGGCGGGACTGACAATTCATTCGGTAAGCTTCCATGGCGACGGCCTGCCATGGCCAGAGAGGGCCGCGGGCCAGAGAGCGGCTGTAGCGGCGGCGGCATGGTTTGGCACCCGAACAGTGGTCGTGAACACGCCCGCGGCTCAAGAGGGCATAGACTGGTGTGTACTAAGGGAACATTTCGCAGCGCTCTCCGAAGAGGCCAGCCAGGCAGGAGTGACGCTGGCCGTGGAGCCTGAGCCAGGGCTGATGGTGGCGACAGTTGCTGACGGGCTGAGACTTGTGGACGAGGTGGCGTCTCGCTCCCTTGCACTGAATTTAGACGTGGGCCACGCCTTTCTCACTGAGGGGGACGTCGTGGCCGCCATCGGGTCTCTGTCCGGCGTGATTGGACACGTTCACTTCGAGGACATGCCCGCCGACGAGCATCGGCACCTCGTGCCGGGCGAGGGGGACATGCCTCTGGCCGACGTGGTAGTGGCCCTATGGGACGCTGGTTTTCGAGGCGTCCTGACGGTTGACCTTTTCGAGCCATACGAAGACCCAGTTGCCGTTGCCGTGCAGGCCCTGCGGGCGAGCAGGGCCGTCGTGCGCGAGGCGATGGCTCGTGTCCGCCAGCGTGGCTTCCCTGCCCTATGATGGCCACGTGCACACTGTCGCCTCGGACGGACGCGACACACTGTCCGAGTGCGTCCGGGCGGCCGAGGCCACTGGCCTGCGCTGCGTAGCCATTACTGACCATTTTTATCATCAGCCAGGCGCCAGCCCTGCAGACTGGGCGCGGGCCGCCATGCAAGCTGACGCTGCCTCCGCCGTGGCGGTCGTGCCGGGCGCTGAGGTCGTCATCCTCAACCCCGACGGAGACCTAAGCATCTCCCGGGAAGAAGCACGCTATTTCCGCTGGATCATCGCGGACCTGAGCACCCAGACCGCCGGAGTGGGCCGCGAAGTACCCGCCACCGTCCAACGCTTCCTAGAAAACGTCGAGCGGGCCTTGGTGAAGGCTGCAGCCAACCCCCTCCTAGACGCCATCGCCCATCCGTTTAACTTAGGTCGCTGGGAAGCCAAGCTGAACCCCGAGGACCTGCCCGAAGACATGCTGGGCCGCATCGCCGAGGCTATGGCGGCCAATGAGTGTGCCTATGAGCTGTCAGCACAGGCGTGGTGGTGGCACCCCGACATATCCGTGGATGAGTACTTGCGTCAGATTACGCCCGTGCTGCGCATTTTCTCCCAGGCCGGCGTGTACTTTGCAGTCGGCAGCGACGCCCACTCGGCATGTGGGGTTGGGAACCTGTCCTTCGTGTCGCGGATGATGCGAGCGGCTGGCATTACGCGCGACCAGCTCATTGACCTTGAAACCCTCAACGAGCGCAGGCGCCACGAGCAAGCTAAAGGCAAGCGGCTGGCGTAGCGTGGCAGATCGGTATCGTTTCCGTGGCTTCACCGTTGCCAGACAATGACCAGGAAATCCAGCAGGGCGGCACAGGAGAAGTGAAGCAGCCAAGGCCCAAGCACCGAGCGCCCGCGGTAGGCCATAAGCCCCAAGGCCACCCCCGCCACCACCGAAGACATGGCCTCTGCCTGCGGTTTCGGCAAATGCATCAGCACGAAGGGCAAGGTCTGAACGGCAATGGCCAGGGCCGGCGGGTACCGGCGCAGCATGGTGAATAACAAAAAGCCACGGAAGAAAAACTCCCAGGCTAGAAAGTAAACAAGCCAGCCCCCCTCGGACACGAGAAAAGCGACTGCTGATTGACGAGCCCAGTGGTAACGGGGATAGAAATCTTGAAACTGAGGCGTCCGCGAGACGACGACCAGGACGGGAAGCATTATAGCCGCATAGACAATTGCATAGCGCAGCCAGACGCGCGGCTCACCGTAGCCCAGGCCATAGGCGTAAAGCGGCTCGCGCCAGAGGTAGCGGATGATGAACACGGGCACGAGAAAAAGGCATGCGAAACTGAGGCTGAACCACCAGAAGAGTTGGTAGCGGGCCGGCACCCAGTCGGGCGAGGCATGATAGTAGGTAACTGGCAATAGGACTGCCGCGAGCAAAAGGACGCCAGGTTCCCGCCAGGGCGAACCAGGAGGGCTGCTTCCGCCAGTCTCCGTAGCTGCCTGACGCCGCGAGATGTCCGGTGCCTCTTGCATCTTCTCGTACCCAAAAGGCATTATTTTGTCGGGGTACGGGGCCGCGGGCTCCTTCAGCCAGCCGTCCCCACCGAGGAAAAACGCTCAACCGCAGACCGCCCAAGCACGGAGTCAAACACAGGGTCTTTCCGGGCGCAAGCGGCCCTGGCCAGAGCGCGGCCTTTCCTCCCCGCGGCAGTATTGATTTGACGAGCTCGGGCCGGTTCGGCTACGCTCCAGCCTGCCAGGCGCGCGAAGGTTAGGAGTGTTAGCGATGAAGCGAAGAGATTTCCTGAAGTTCTTGGCCGGAGCGCTGGGGGGATCGTCGCTGGCGGGGCTGGGCTGTGGCCGCCGCGTCGGCAAGCAGACCGCAGTAAGTCCCCCAAGGCCCCCACTATCCCCTACCTCCCCATCACCTTCGTCGAACGCCAAGGTTGGCAGGAACCGCCACCACCCTCACCCCGTAGACGGGGTTGACGTAGCCGTCTCCGTCGGCGATGACCCAAGCGGGATGCTAAAAGCGTGTCTGGCGGCCTTTGGCGGCATTGAGGCCTTTGTGCAAAGAGGCGACACCGTTGTCATCAAGCCCAACCTGGCTTGGGCGCGGTCTCCAGAGCAAGCCGCTAACGTCCAGCCAGCCGTTCTAGCCGCCGTCATCAAGGCTGCCCAGGCCGCTGGCGCTGGCGAGGTCCTCGTGGTCGAGCATTCCATTGACAGCGCTGTGGCCGCCTTCGACCTAAACGGCGCCGCTGAGGTCTGTAAGGCCCTAAAGGTACCCCTCATCGCCCTCGACCATGAGCAGATGTACGACAGGGTCGCGGTGAGCGGCGTCAACATCCACGAGGAACAAATCGCGCGAGATATTCTGGACTGCGACTGTTACATCAACCTGGCGTGCTGCAAGGTCCACAGCGCGTCCGTCGTCACTCTAGGGCTGAAAAACCAGATGGGGGCCATCTGGCGGCCCCAGAACTATCACGAGGCGAAAAGCGAGCTGGCACAAAGCAACAACCTTCACCAAAACATCGCCGATTTGGCCACGGCCCTGCGGCCAACGCTGACCATAGTGGACTGCACCCGCGCCCTGCTGACGAATGGCCCTAAAGGGCCAGGCAAGACCGGACAGCCGAAGGCCCTGGTAGTCAGTCCGGATACAGTTGCTGCCGATGCGGTTGCCTGCGAGTTTCTTGGCGTCAAGCCCAATGCCGTCGCCCACATCACCCTAGCAGCCAAGGCTGGCGTGGGGCGCTGGCAGAACCTGGCAATCAAGCGCAGCCACGCATAAGGCGTAGAGGGGCTTTCGTCACGGCCTGAGCCCATCGGCGGGAAGATTAGGGCTGCCAGGAAACGGAAGCTCAGTCCTCGAATTGCAACAGCTCATCTCCCTCGCCGCGGTCCTCGTCGGAGCCTTCCAGCCACTCGAGGACTATCTCTCTAGCCTGCTGCGGTGTGAGGGCCTTGCCTTGGAGGGCACGGCGCAGCTCACCCAGGTCGCGCGGGACAACAATCTGGCCGGCCAGCACACGGTTGAGGTGGGTGATGACCTCGTCCGTGAAAAGCGTGAGGACCTGGCGCGCCGACAGGGGGCCGGAAAGGTTGGCTATCTCAAGCAGGCGGGCCGAGAGGTCGCCCCATCGCGGCAGCACGGCCATGTACTTGCGAAGAGTCTCACGGAACTCCGGACGGGAAAGCTCGCGAGAGTATTCGGCTAGACCGGCCCGGATGGCCTCGTCTACAGCTTCTACGGCCTCGGCGTCAGGCTCGTCGCCGAGCTGCAGACCGCATCCGGGGCATACTGGCGACAGCCGCAGGGCACGGTCGAGACCAGCGTAATTACATCTCTGTCCGACGATGTTTTCCACCATCCTACGCACGTGTCCGGCGTCGTGCTCCACCTGGATGTTGAGCCGCGCCAAGCGTTCCAGAGCCCGAAAATCGGGCGTGTTCAAACGCAGGGCACAGCGGTCGTAAATATCCGACTGGTAGACCCGCGCATGCCACGACAGGTAGCGCCGGGCATACGTGACGAAGAAAACCTGCTGGAGACGCCGGAAGGTGACAAGGTCGCGCGCCGCCGCCTCGCCGCCGGCAAGGAATTCAAGGAGCTGGTCGCGCCGAATGGCCACGTCCGACTGGGGCGGTGCGTTGAGATTGGGATGGATGAGATAACGATATACGCCGAGCATGTCCGGCGCGGTTTCCCTGAAGAAGCGCTCAAGAGATTCCAGGCGCGCGAGAAAACGAGCCAGGGCGCCGAAACCGCCGTCGCGGCCAACCAGACTCCGGACGGCCTCGGCGACTTCGGCCAAGCCTAGAGGACCGGGGCGGGAAGGGTCAATGAGGTGGAAGAGTTGCTCGGCGGCGTCCAGGTCCTCCAGGGTTTCGCGCCATTGTTCAGGCCCCTGGTCAGCAGCTTCCCAGAAATCGCCTAGCTGCCTGCGGAGGTCGCCTAGGCGGGCGAGCCAGTCGCGGCGGGCCTCGATGAGAGCATCCCAGGCGCGCTGCTGGCCCTCATAATCGCCAGCCACGAGACCGTGGTGGCCGATGGCCCGCAGCAGCCGGCCGATGGCTTCCCAATCCGTCGGCCCCAGCAGCGGAGCGCGCGCCACAAACTTCACCTGAGCCGCAAAGGGAGCGGGCAGGTCCTGCACCACAAGCATCCGCTCCTGCTCGTCCATAGCTACCAGATAACCCAGGCGGCAAAGGGCAGCCACTGCAAGCTCGGATAGCTGTGGCGGCAACCCGAAGGACGACTTAAACAGCACGCGAGCCAGCTCACTGCAGGATACTGCGTGGCCTAGCTCGTGGGGAGAAGTGGGGTCTCGTGTTCTGAGCAGGTCCATGATGGCGCGCAGCACCGCACTGCCACGAGCGGTTAGTTCCAGCAGGCCGTTGGAGCGTAGTACCAGGCCCATGGGAGCCAGAAGGGCCTCAGCCCAGGCAGCCACCGGGTCGCCCTTCTGGACCTGCAAGGCACCAGGACGAATCAGCCGCTCGTAGACCTCATCAAGCATCTTGCGCAAGGGAAGGGGCCGGCGAGGTGCCACCCGCACAAAATCGGTGTGGCGGCGGGCGAAGGCACCTTCAAGAGCAGCCGTGAAAAGGTCTTCCCAGGAACGGCCCCCTCGCGAAAGCGTCCGCCCGTCGGCGTCCACTCCCTCCAGCGAAAGTACCTGGCCTTCGGCGTACATAGCCAACAGGGCTGCCTGGGCTCGCGGCATTGCCGCCAGGCGTTCGTGAGCAGCGTGGCTGGCGAGGGCTGACCCGATAGCCTGCCCAAGCTCTTCGGCTTGTGCGCAGGCGACCAAGGTGCGCAAGTCCTCCAGCTCGCCCGTAGTAGGTTCGCGAGGCAGCCAAAGAGCCAGGCCCTCGGCCCCAGGCCGGCCAACTAGGTGGTCGGCTAATGCCCGCCAGGCCTCCAACTGCTTCCGCCGTTCGAAGGGCAGGCCAATTAGCAGTGCTGCCGTCTCCGGCGTGTCCACGTCCACCAGTTGCCGGCACAGCTCCATGAGCCTGCTTTCCTCTAACGAGCGGGCGTCGGTCAGCTCCACGAAGGCATACCGCGGCGAGTGCTGCCAACGCACCTCAACCACGTCGCCGCCCACCAGGCCCGCGAGGGGCGAACCCTCGGAGGCGAGAGCCTCGACAGCCGCCGCCGTTAGCCGACGGTCGGTAGGCGCGATGCCGGCCCGAATACGCTCAAACTCTCTGCGGGCTTGCTCGTGGGCGGCAAGACGCCATACGACGACGTAGCCGCTGCGGTCGCCCAGGCTCACGGCCCGCACGTACGGCCCAGCACGCGCCAAAGCCGCCAAGAGCTTTTCAGCCTCCTGGGCGGTCAGGCGCGGCCACCCCCGACCGTCCAGCCCCATCGCACGGGAAACCCCCTCCGCCGTGAGGGTCTCGCCAGCCAATTGCGCCGCGAGAAGCACGCCCACCACATCCCTCACCACGGCCGGGTCTTGGGGCCGGATTTCCACTGCCCGCTGTCCGTAATAGTCGAAGACCTCCTGGACCTGTTCACCTAGGGCCGAGGCCGCGGCAGCTTCCAGTAACCAGCGCGCGCCCGCCCGCAAGTCCACGAGCTGCCAGGACTGGCGAGCGGCCAGTTCGTCGGGATGGTTATGGAGAGCGCGAAGAGCGAAGTTGGCCAGGCCAAGCACCCGTGCGCCAGCCTTCTCCAGAACCTGCAGTGCCAGCGGGTCAAGAGGATAAGTTTCCTCGATGAGGTCGGCGGAAGGAGCATGTTCGGGCCAGGCCTTGGCCTGCCGCGCAGCCGCCTGAGCCGCTAAATCCGCTCGGTCTTGGCTCGCCCCTCGATAACAAACCCGTAAGAGCGGACGGAGATGCTCCGGGGAAAGGTGGAAGGCCTCCACAAAGACCCCGTTTTCCGCCACTGGTGCGGTCGTCCTGTCGGGCGGCCGATGCCCGGCGGCCACGACATATAAGGGCATTATCTTCGACCGCTGAGCCAGAAACTCCAAGGTTGCTACGTCTTCCCGCGCCCCTTTTGGCCCCGACGCTTCCAGGAAGGTACTCAGGTCGTCCACCAACCACAGGATAGGCGTGCCACTAGGGAGGGCCTGGGCCAGGGCAGCCAGTCGCTCGCTGGGAGACGGCGCCAAAGAAACCGGCAGACCGGCGGCTGCGCCAAGACTGCGCAAAAGGGCGGCGGCCAGCGGCCGATCCGCGGCCTCCAGCTCCTGCCAGGAAGCGTATCCGTGGCTGCGGGCCTCTGCGTCGAGGGTGTCCGCCGGTAAATCCAGCACACGGTCGCGCAGGAGTTTCAGGGCATAAGAATCCCGAGACAAGGACAGGTTGAGGCCGAAGGGCGAAGCAGCCGCCGCATCCTCGGCGGCGGCAAAAAGGATTTCGTCGAGAGTTTCGCTACCGCCGCGGTGGTCGGCCAAAGGCACGGGTACCACCAAGCACGGCGGCATGGCCGCCAATCTCGCCCGCAGGCCGCCCTCCAGCCCCCACAGCTCCCCAAGAGCCGCCCGCGCGGACGGATACCCTGCCATTGCACCCAGTACCAGCAAAAGATGCGTCTTTCCAGCACCTGGCAGGCCATGGACCAAAAAGCACCCGCCTTCTCCCTCGCTGCTGGCGAGACGATCGAGCAGAGCCGCCACCAGCTCACCATGCCGCGTGGCACTCACCCAGCCGGCAAGCAACGAGTGAGCTGCGGCGGCATCGCCAAAAAGTGGCGACTGGTCCGGCTGCGACAGGAGCCCCCGCAGCCGCGCAAACTCGTGAAGCGACCGGGACGCCACCGCAAGCTCCTCGACTGCCACCAACTCCGCCATCGTCATGCTGGGCTCACCAGTAACTCAGCCACCCGCTGGCGCAACGACTTCGCCGCGCCGCGACCCACGGCCTGCCGTCAACCACGCCAGTTCAGTTACCTGCACCGAAAAAGCTAGGCTCCGATGCCCTCGGCCAGGGAGCGCAAGTAGGCCGCCAGGACTCCCAGCGTCCACAGGAGCGCAAGCCAATCTGACCAGGTCATACCTCAGCTCTCCTGCGAGCCGCTTTCGGCGCAAAAAGCTCGGCCACCAGCAGCTCGGCGACGGCTTCAGCAGGCAAGCGGCGCTCCAGCAAGCCCTTGAGCGTGAGGTCGGCCGCATACACACGGCCGAGAGCACTGACAATTTCGGCTTCGCTGTGGCGGTGGGCCTGGTTGACTAACTTCCGCGCCAGCCAGTCCTTGCCACTTACCGCCACCACCACATTGGGGTCGGCGGGTAGCTTTCCGACAAATTCCTCCGGCACCTCGCGGAGCTTGCCCAGGTCGTAGCCCGCCGCAGTAAGTACCTTCGCCTGCCATAGCAACCTCAGGTGGCGCGCCAGCATGTAAAGAAGATGGCTGGCGGCCTCCTCGGCATTGGCCGGCGGTAAGAGTTCCCGCACTAGTTGCAGAGCCACATCAGTCTTGCCGTCGGCAAGAGCATCGGCCAAGGCGAAGACACTACCCTCGGCGGTGCGCGCGACCAGTGCGCGCACTGTCCCGCTGTCAATCTTGCGCCCTTCCCCTACGTACACGGCCAGTTTCTCCAATTCGGAAGCTATCCTGTCCTGGTCGGCCCCAACGCGCTCAAGCAGTTCCTCAACGGCGTCTCGGGCAATGGTCACACCCAGTCGTGCCGCCCGGTCCTCGACCCAGGGACGCATCTTCCACACCACCGGCGCCGCCCGGCGCAAAACCTTGCCGTGCCGCTCCACGAAGTCCATGAGGTCCGATAGCAGGGGCGACCTGGACGTAGCTTGCTCTCCAGCGACGGTCAGGACAATGAAGGTCGCGGGGGGCAGAGATCGCAGCATAGCGAGGACCTCGCGTTGCTGGGCCACCGTCCAGTCAGTTGCCTGACCGACGACGATTACTCGCCGCTCGGCCAGCAGTGAAAAGCTCGTGAGATGGGGCTGCAGACTTTCCGGAGGCGTGGACAAAGCATCGAGCCGGACCACCGCAAAGGCATCGGCTTCGGGCCCGAGGATGGTCTGGACCAGGTCCGCCACGATCTCCCTCACTTCAAGAGCTGAGGGCGCGAGGACCGCCGTAATCTGTGCCGGCTGGGCTGCTGCCATCCCAGACACCCTCATCGGCAATGCTGCCAGCCCTCAGGGGCCGCCGCCCGGCGGCTCAGGCTCCTGGGCACGCGCTGCGGCACACCGTCCCGCCCGTCACAGCATGTGGCGGCTGAGATCGCGGTCGTGAAGCACGTCCTTGAGTCGTTCAGTGACATATTGGCCCGTGATGGTAATCCTCTGGCCGCTTATCTCCGGCGCGCAGAAACTAAGTTCCTCCAGCACCCGCTCGATGACCGTGTAAAGGCGGCGGGCACCGATATTTTCGTCCTGCTCGTTGATGAAGCGGGCCACGTAAGCCATCTGGGCGATGGCGTCGTCGGTGAAGCTGATCTCAACGCCCTCGGTGGCCAGCAGAGCAGTGTACTGGCGCACGAGGGAGTTTTCAGGCTCGGTCAGGATGCGGCGGAAATGTTCCTCGGTGAGGCTATGCAGCTTTACGCGGATGGGCAGGCGTCCCTGGAGCTCTGGGATGAGGTCCGAAGGAGACGTGACGTGGAAGGCACCGGCGGCGATGAAGAGGATGTGGTCTGTACGAACTGGGCCGTACTTGGTGGTGACGGTGCAACCTTCGATGATGGGAAGAATGTCCCGCTGGACGCCTTCGCGGGAGACATCCGGGCCGTGGCCGCCGCCCTCGCGGCCAGCGATCTTGTCCAGCTCGTCGAGAAAGACTATGCCGCTTTCTTCGGTGCGGCGGATGGCTTCGGCAGCGATCTCGTGGGTGTCGAGCAGTTTGTCGGCTTCCTCGCGTGCCAATACCCGACGCGCCTCGGAAACCTTCATGCGGCGGGTTCTTCGCCGGCCAGGGAAAAGGCTGCCGAGCATGTCCTGCATGTTGATGCCCATTTCTTCCAGGCCGGCGGCGGAGAAGACCTGGAGATTATGGATGGCTGGTTCTTCGACTTCGACCTGGACCTCAGCGTCCTCGAGCTTTCCGGCGGCGAGGTCTGCCCTGATGCGCGCACGGCGCTGGGAATACTCGCGGCGAGCCTCCTCCCTGCTCTCGGCGTCCTGAGCCGACGGCCCAGGCCCAAACAATTGGCTGAAGGGTGATGGCGGCTGGTCAGGTGGCTCGCCAGCAAGCAGACCGGCTAAGCGTTCCTCGGCTCGCGCCATGGCCGTGCCCCATATAGCCTGAGTAGCTTCCTCCCGAACAGTGTTGTACGCCGTGTCCACGAGATCGCGAATGATGCTGTCCACGTCGCGGCCCACGTAGCCGACTTCTGTGAACTTGGTGGCCTCGACTTTGATGAAGGGCGCCTGGGCCAGGCGAGCCAGGCGCCGGGCAATCTCCGTCTTGCCAACGCCCGTCGGGCCGATCATGAGGATGTTCTTGGGAACTATCTCGTCCCGCAGCCCTTCAGGCACCTTGCGCCGGCGCACCCGATTGCGCAGCGCAATAGCCACCGCCCGCTTGGCCTCATCCTGGCCCACGATGTAGCGGTCTAGTTCTTCGACTATTTGCCGAGGCGTCAGGTCCTCCTCAGGCGGGCGGCCCTGACGGCGGCGGTTAGCCTCAAGCAGAGCCTGGAGACTTACAGCTTGGTCGGCCATGGGATCACTCCAGGGTTTGCACGGTAATGTTATCGTTGGTGTAGATGCAGAGACGGGCGGCGATTTCCAAGGCGGCCCGACAGATGTCGGCCGCAGACATGCTGCTATGAGCAATCAAGGCACGGGCCGCGGCCTCGGCAAAGGGGCCACCGGAACCGATGCCGAGGACCTGGTCATCGGGCCGAATGAGCTCGCCGGCACCGGAGATGAGGAGGATCGTATCTCTGTCGGCCACCACCAGCATGGCCTCAAGCCGCCGCAAGACGCGGTCCGTGCGCCAAAGCTTGACTAACTCCACCGCCGCCCGCTGCAGATTCCCGCCGTATTCATCGAGCTTGCCTTCGAGCCGCTCGAAAAGCGCCATGGCATCAGCGGCGGCGCCGGCATAGCCCGCCAGCACTTTGCCCTCCCGCATCGTGCGAATTTTTTGCGCCCCGTGCTTGAGCGCCACGTTGCCCAAAGTTATCTGGCCGTCGCCGCCCATGGCCGTGACGCCGTCGCGCTTCACGACCAGTATGGTAGTACCGTACCAGTTATCCTGTGGCAGGGGCATACCTCATCGCTCCAAAGATGACGCGTCGGTGGCAGACGCCGTATCTGGGGCAACGCCGGCCTTGCGCCCACCGATAGCAAGCGGATGGGCAGCCTGGTAGGCTTGCCGAAGCCGCTCCGGGCTGACATGAGTGTAAACCTGCGTCGTGGCCAAGCTGGAATGCCCCAGAAGCTCCTGGATTGCCCGCAGGTCGGCCCCGCTGTCGAGCAAGTGGGTAGCAAAGGTGTGCCGGAGCACGTGAGGACTGATGCGCTGGCCGAGGCCCGCTTGCAAGACGTGCTTGTAGACCATTCGCTGCACGCCTCGGGCGGACAGCCGCCCGCCGCTGCGGTTGAGAAAGACGGCCCGCTGGCGGGCAGCCGCCGGCCCTCGCGCGAGAAGGTGCGGACGGCCGTGCTCCAGGTAATCCTGCAAGGCTTTCATCGCAGGCACACCGTAAAGTACCACGCGCTCCTTCCGGCCTTTGCCGCGGACCAGCGCCGTCCGCGACGATAGGTCCAAATCCTCTAGGTTGAGCGCCACCAGCTCGGACAAGCGCACGCCAGTAGCGTAAAGGAATTCCAGGACGGCCCGATCGCGAAGCTGAAGAGGCGTGAAGCCTTCTGCCGTCGCCAGAAGCTCCTCGACCTCTCCCTGGTAGAGAACTTCGGGCAGGCGCCGACCCCGAGACGGCATCCCCACCAGCGCCGCAGGATTATGGTCCACAAGGTTCTGAGCCACCAAATACCGAAAAAAGCTCCGCAGGGAGGCCAGCTTGCGCGCGACCGAAGTGTGGCAGTAGTGAGCCTGACGCAGGTGGGCCACCCAACGGCGAACGAGGCGATAGTCCACGCTCCTCCAGTCAAAGGCCGAGCCCGCACCGCGCTGCCTGGCAAGGAAATCCGCGAATTGCTGCACGTCCACCGCATACGCGGCAGCCGTCCGCTCGCTCAGGCCACGCACTGTTATCAAGTAACGCAAGAAATCATCCAGCGCCGCATGCGACATTTCCGGCCGCCTCCTGCGCCGCTTCCCGTACTACGGATGCTGGCGCTGTTAGTCTTCCTGGGAATAAGTTTAGCAATACCTACCAAAACCTGCCAGGGGGTCAGGGCGCCATGTCGGGCAGGCACGAAGGCTTGATACCATGCTCCGCCATGAAGGCCTCAAGGGCTTGCCGAGCACGAGCCACCATCGCCGAGCGCTTTTGCTTTTTGGGCACGCCCTCCGGTGGAGGCGGGAGGATGCCGAAATTGGCGTTCATGGGCTGGAAATGGTCAGGGTCAGCATGGGTGATGTAATGAGCCAGTGCGCCGAGCATGGTCTCCCTGGGAAGCGCAAGAGGAGCTTGCCCCAGGACGAGCCGGGCGGCATTGATGCCCGCTAGCAACCCGGAGGCGGTGGAGGGTACGTACCCCTCCACGCCGGTTATCTGCCCTGCAAAAAGCAACTCAGGGCGCGCCTTCGACTGAAAAGTAGGCAGAAGCAGCACGGGCGCATTTATATACGTGTTGCGGTGAACCTGGCCGTAGCGCAGGAATTCGGCCCGCGCGAGCGCCGGTATCATTCGGAAAACCCTCTCTTGCTCACCGTACTTAAGGGAAGTCTGGAAGCCAACGAGATTGTACATGGTGCGCTCAAGGTTCTCAGGCCGGAGCTGAACCACAGCATAGGGCTGGCGGCCAGTGCGGGGGTCAATGAGACCCACAGGTTTCATAGGCCCGAAGCGCAGGGCGTCGCGGCCTCGCTTTGCCAGAACCTCGATGGGCAGACAGCCTTCGAAAAGTTCCCTCGGGTCAACATCGGCATGAAGGCTCACTTCTGCACTGGCCAAGGCCTCTTCAAAGGCGCGGTACTCTTCTTCGGTAAGAGGGCAATTTAGATAGTCCTCTTCGCCGCCCTTGTCGTAACGGGAGGCAAAGAAGGCCTTGTCGTAGTCAATGCTCTCGGCGTCAACGATGGGGGCGATGGCGTCATAGAAGAAAAGATAGTTTTCGCCCGTGAGCTTGAACAGGTCACGAGCGAGGGGTTGGCTGGTGAGGGGGCCGGTGGCAATGACGACAACACCATCGGACGGGACGCTCGTTACTTCCTCGCGCACGACCTCAATATTGGGGTGGCTAAGCAGTATTTCAGTCACGGCTCGGGCAAAACGCTCACGGTCCACCGCCAGGGCTTGGCCCGCAGGAACCTCCGTGTGGTCGGCCACGTGCAGCAGCAGCGAACCGAGACGCCGTAGCTCATCCTTGAGCAAGCCCGGTCCGGTCTCCAGCGATTTTGCCTTGAGGGAGTTTGAGCACACCAGCTCGGCGAACAAGTCGGTGGTATGGGCCTCGGTCATCTTCCGAGGCCGCATCTCGTAAAGGCGCACCCCCACGCCACGGCTGGCCGCCTGCCAGGCAGCCTCACTGCCGGCCAGACCGGCGCCAACAATCGTCACCTGAGGCTCCAACATGCACCCATCCGCACCCCACAGGGAGTCTTGCACTACATGAAGGCCACTAGGCCGCAACGGTCAAGGCTGCGGCACCCAAGACGGGTGAGTGCGGCGCCAGGCTTCGAGATTAACCCAGTCAGTGTCGGGCTGGGGCAGAGACACGGCCGGTGGGCGCGCCACCTTTGCCGCTGCCGGCGGCTCACCAACCAGCTCCGTTACCGTAAAGACTGCCCACCACAAGGCGACTATGGCCGCAACCAGCAGCACCGCCGCGACCATGCGGCCTAGCGTACCTCTTCCGCCGGTACAATTATCACGCGTCGCCATTACCCAGCCGACCTCGCTATGCCGATCCCATAACGCACGGCGCCGCCCCACCTGCCGCTAAGCCGTGGGTAAACCACGCCACGGGCGCCCAGTGGCCTACGCGATTTCAACAAATCCTACCGCAGCCGCGCCCGTGTGTCGAACCCGCGAGGAGAACGAACTTCCACCCATGACCCCAGCCACCCCACCTGCCCCAAAGCGCCTGGGGCTAGCTCCTGGTCACCTGGAAGACAATCTCCATGTTATCGAGCCGTATGGTTTGGTCAACGGGAATTTGCTGATCGGCTTGCGTGACCAGACCTTTCTGGTGGACGGTACCCGATTGGGTAGCCGTGCCTTCGAGGCGAAGCAGGTGGGTGTCAACCGCCGACAGGTACGCGGTCATGTCTGTGGACACGGAGAGGCCCTCAATTGTTGTGTCGAGTCCCCAGGCCATCTCGGGCGGTAGGGTCACGGTCAGGTCACGGATTTGAGAGCGCGCGATAATCTTATGGCAGGCAATACCCTCGACTTCGACTCGACCCTCGTAGCGATACGTGGTAACCACCTTTGGAGCGTCCGGGTTATCGAGGAGTAGCGCGACGGGCATGCTCGTTTGCCAAGAGGCTCCGGGCGCCATCGGCTCTTCAGGCAGAGGCGGCTCCAGCCAACTCGCCCACTGGGCCAGGTCGCCAGCGCCTCCAGGCAGACCGGGCATGACGCGGCTGAGGGCAGCCCGCAGTTCCTGCGGCAACTGAACTTCCCTTACAAGTCCGCGGTCGTCAAGCACCAACTGAAGGCTATTGGCCAAAGGGCCACGGGCGGCCTCAGGAAGCTCGGCGACCTGCTCTGCGCCGCCCACACGAGTGGTAACCTTGCCCGCCTGCAAATCCGTTTCCGCACGCATCACCCCACCGTCGGGCATCTGCACCTCGGTCACGATTAGGCCCACGCTTAGCCTTATCGTGGCGAGACCTTCGGGCGAGACATCAACCACGTCCAGGAAAAGGGGCGTCGAGACCACCGCGTTGAGGGCGAGAGGCTCGACGCCCTGCGGCGTCTTAACGCTGCCGGCGCCCGTAATCTTCATGCTCATTGTCCACGCCAATTGGTTGCCCGCGCGCCAGGCGTATCGCAAGAGTACTGCGTCCTGGGCGCACAGTACCTTGGCCATAAGCAAAGCGACAACGAGCGCCCCGACCGTCTTGACCCGCCCCCTCATCAGGTTTTCCCCCTGAGACCCAAAGTGGGGCGACTAAGGCCGCCTAGAGGTAACCCATCCCGAATAGACGCTGTGACGTTGGATCTTCCCAGAAATCGCCGCTCTGGCCGGGATTGTTGGTTTGCTGACGCTCAAGCACCTGATCTTGCGGGATGGCGACGTTGACGTTGCCCACGCGGCGGAGAGTTATCTGGCCGGTTTCGACAGGGTCCGGGTTGCCCGTAGCGGCCACGCGGGCTTCGATATGGTCGCGGAGCATCTGATGCATGGCCTGGACGGTGTCAGGACGTTCGGGCGCGAGGTTGTGAAGCTGGCCCGCATCGGTTGCGAGGTCGTAAAGCTCCCGATCGGGCTTGCCAAAGGGGTCTGGCTCGGCGCTCTCAATGTAATGCCACTGGCGAGTTTTTACGCACCAGCGACGCGTCCAAGTGCACTCAGTGCAAAAGAGGGCGTCAGCCACGTCTTCGCTGCGGGCACCGAAAATCCAAGGCACAAGGCTCAAGCCGTCCATGTTGGCGTTGCCTGCATCGCTGGCGAAACCGAGGAGTTCCAGGATAGTAGGGGCAAGATCCTGGTGGCGAGCCCACGCAGCGACGCGCTTGCCTTTAGGCAAATCGGGATGGGCCAGAATGAGCGGAACGTGAAGATTGGTGTCGTAAAGGCCGTGGTGGTCGAACCACAGGCCATGCTCGTCCAGCTCCTCGCCGTGATCGGAGGTGACGACAATTAGAGTGTCGCGGTCGAGGCCAAGCGCTCTCACACACGTAAACAGGGCCTCAAGGCAGGTGTCACAATAAGCAATTTCAGCGTCGTACTGCATGCAAGGGAACTTGATGTCGGTGACGCCGGGCATCCACTCCATGAAATAGTACTTGAAGGCCTCGAGTTGCCAGACGGGATTCATGCTGGTGTTGGCCGGGTCTTTCTCGTTTCCGTAGTAAAACATTCGGTCAAAGGGTGGTGGCGGCAAGTAAGGTGTGTGAGGATCCCAGTAATGGATGTAGGCCAGCCAGGGCTTGGGCTGAGCAGCACAGGCCTCGAGGATGCGGAAGGCCGTTCGGTTGACGGCCTCGGCTTTGTTCCACCCACCGGCGGGGTCCCGCCGCCACATATAGCCCTCATACAGGTCGAAGCCGCGGCGGAACCAGCGGCCGAGATTGTCGGCGGCGGCAGTAAAGTAACCGCGGCCCTTAAGCAGCTCCGGAAGCGTAGGAATGGCCGGGTCAAGCTCACGGGCGGCACCCTGGGAGACAATCTGATGGGCCCAGACATCGCGGCCGGTGAAGATGGTGGTGTAGCCTGGATGGGTAGGTATGTGCGGCGCAAAGAAATTGTCGAAGACCACGCCCCTCTCGGCGAGACGGTCAAGGTGCGGCGAGGTATGGTTGAAGTGGCCGTAGCAACTGAGTCTGTCTGCCCGAAGAGTGTCAATGGCGATGAACAAGACGTTCACAAAGCCTACCTCCAAACAAGCGGCAAATGGTGCTTGCAGCGGCGCAAGATACTACTACACTGCGGTGGGGATGGAAAGACCTAGTTTTGCAAGCGGATTGGTGAAGCAGGCCGGGCCGCCCATCAGCGGCCCGGCCTGCAGCTAGGCGCGAGGCCCTCAGAGAATGGGCAGATAGGTGTCAATCTCCCACCGGTGGACTTGCACGCGATACCGGTCCCATTCCAGCCGCTTGTTGTCGAGGAGCTTCTGGAAGACTTCGTCGCCCAGGGCTCGGCGGACCACGTCGCTTTTCTCGCACTCAGTGATGGCTTCTTCAAGGCTGTCCGGGAGTGTCCCGATACCCAGCTCGCAGCGCCGTTCCTCTGTCATCTCGTAAACGTTTTCTTCCACCGGCGGCGGACACTCGTAGCCTTTCTCAATACCCTCGAGGCCTGCAGCAAGCATGACGGCGAAGGCAAGGTAGGGATTGCAGGCCGGATCAGGGGCGCGGTACTCGATGCGGGTAGCACGTTCCTTGCCCGGCTGGTATTCAGGAACACGGATCATGTCGGAGCGGTTGCGGCGTGCCCAGCTAATGTACACGGGGGCCTCGTAACCAGGCACCAGCCGCTTGTAAGAGTTAATCCATTGATTAGTGACAAGGGTTATCTCACGGGCGTGACGCAAGAGGCCGGCGATGAACTGGTAGGCCACCCTCGATAGGTGTAGCGGGTCGTCTGGGTCGAAGAAGGCGTTGCGGTCCCCACGGAACAAAGACATGTGGGTGTGCATGCCGCTGCCATTTTGGCCGAAGAGGGGCTTGGGCATGAAGGTGGCATAAACGCCGTTACGGATGGCGACTTCCTTGACGACGAGGCGATAGGTCATGGCCCAGTCGGCCATGGTGAGGGCGTCAGCGTAGTGAAGGTCAATTTCGTGCTGGCTGGGCGCCACCTCGTGATGGCTATACTCCACGTGGATGCCCATTTCCTCGAGCATCAGCACTGTCTCCCGCCGCAAGTCCACGGCTTCGTCGCGGGGGATGAGGTCAAAGTAGCCGCCGTGGTCGAGAACCTCCGGTGCAGTAGAGTCCTTGAAGTAGAAGTACTCTAGCTCTGGGCCGACGTAGTAGGTAAAGCCCATATCAGCCGCTCGCTGGAGGTTCCTCTTGAGCACGTAGCGAGGGTCGGAGTGGTAGGGTTTGCCCTCCGGGGTGAGGATGTCGCAGAACATCCGAGCAACGGCAGCCTCGCCCTTAGGGCGCCAGGGCAGAACGGCGAAGGTAGATGGGTCGGGCATCGCCACCATGTCGCTTTCGTCAATTCGTGCGTAGCCCTGGATGGAACTGCCGTCAAAACCCATGCCATTTTCGAGGGCATCCTCGAGCTCCTCAACGGTGATGGCGAAGCCCTTTAGGAAGCCGAGGATGTCGGTGAACCACAGCCGGATGAACTTCACGCCGAGGCGCTTAGCCTGGTCCAGCACGTACTCCTTGTCTTTCTCCACGGCATGCACGGCTAACTCCCCCTTTCAGCAACCAGAATAACTGTCAGGGGAGAGAATAAGCGTGGGATGTTTCAGAAATGTTTCGCGCCCGCACGGTGCCGGTGTGAGAGGACGGCTTACGAAAGCCACGCTATTCGCCAGGCTCGGCGAGCCGGTACCCGTACCCGCGCACCGTAACGATGCGGTGCTCGATTTCCGGCAGTTTGGCGCGGAGCCGGCGGACGTGAATATCAACTGTGCGCGCTCCGCCGAGGTAATCAGGTCCCCACACCTGCTCAAGCAAATAGTCGCGGGTGAGCAATCGGCCCTTGGCGCGGACGAGAGCGCTCAGTAGTTCGTACTCGCGTACCGTCAGCTCCACTTCCCTCGCGTCAAGGAAGACGGCGTGGCGGCGGGTATCTATGATGAGTTCGCCGCTGCGGAGCAGCCCCTCCCGCGAAAGTCCCAACCGGCGCCAGCGCGCCCGGGCGAGCCGAACCTCCACCTCGGCAGCACTCGCCGGCCATACTAGGAGCTCGTCCAGGTCCAGGGTGGGGTCTAAGTCGCCAAGTAAGCGGGACGTCACGACGGCAACACCAGCGGGCCGACGGGCGGGCGGGAAATCAGAAAGCCGAGCCGCCACAGGCGCAAGCTCGGCAAGGGAAAACGTAGCGTCCACGACGACGACCGCGGGGCCGTGCGCTGAGAGCAGGTTAGCCAACTCGCTGGCCTGGCCCGTGCCAACCACTGGGGCACCAATCTCGCCGAGCACCCGGATGAGTTGAGGTGTCACGGCGCTCCTGCCAATCAGCAAGCAGGGGCACAGCGGTCGTAGCATGAGTACTTGATACCACGTGCGGCGGGTGACGGCAAGGCAACCGTCCCACCCAAGGGCTGCCGCCCCCTGCCCGAAGGCCATCCCCAGAGGCCGCCAGCACGGTGCCCGAAGTAACCACGCCGGTGTGGGCAGCCGGCCTCAAAACTCGCTCAGTTTGGCCCCCGTGTCACCGTAACGGGCACGGATGAGCATCGCCTCGAGGATGCCACGGTAGGCTGCGGGCTTCTCGACAGCCTCTACGATTCGCGCGTGATCCAGACGGTCAATGCGGGCGTTCATGCCTTTGAGCGCGTCCATACAATTGAGCAGCGCGCGCTTGACGGGCATGCGCTCGGGGTTGATGTCAATGCCAAAGTAGCCCGTGTAGGAGTGCATTTTCAGGGCGTAAAGGGCAGCCTCGGCCTGTTCGGGCGCGATGACGCCCACGTTGAGGTCTTGGTCATAGTTGCCCAGCGGCTGGGCATTCCAGTGGGTGTGGCCGAGGCGAGCGTACTCGCAGATGAGAGAAAAGCTATAGGCAAGGTCTTCGTAAGCCATGAGCATGTGGCCGACTTCCGGATTGAGGGCGAGGAGGGCATGGTCTTCAGCAAGGAGGCTTCGGTTGGCCGCGGCGGTGAGGGCAGCCTCGACGCGCTCGCAAAGCAGCAAGCCCTCGGCTGTCGTCCCGTAAAGGATGTGGCCGCGCGGCTCGTAAGGCTTCGGCTCGATGCAGACGCGCACGCCCGGCACGGCGTCCATGGCCTCGGCCAGGCCTTCCGCGAAGCGTCGGCGGGCCTCGGCATGATTCTGGCCGAAAGTGTTCTCAAAACCGTCTCCACCCGGCCAGACGATGGCAAAGTCCGTGTCCAACTCGCGATTGAGCTCAAGAGTTGTCTTGACGCGCTCAATCGCAAACCTGCGGACTTCCTCGTCGGGGTTGGAAAGACTGCCAAACTCAAACCGGCTTTCATAGAATAGGTTGGGCACCACGGTAAGCACGCGCATGCCGGTATCGTTCATCCACGACCTGAACAAGTCCAGGTTGTCCTCGTTGATTTCGTTGGGATAATGGGCTTCGACGGCCTGAAGACCATACGGCTGGAGCGAGGCGGCGGCTTCGAGAATCTCCTCCATCGTCATTGGGGGACAGTAGCGGTCGTGGAAGCGCCCCCCACCGGGCGCAAAGAACCAAACGCCAGCGGAGAACCTCAGGTCGAGAGAGAAACTGTTGAGATGACGCACAAGCTCCTCGCCAGTGCGGATGGTTTTCTGCCCCCTCAAGTCGCGAAAAGCCACGCAACATCACCCCTTGTATGAGTGTAATTTAGGCGGGCTTCGTCGGCCGCCTGGGGAAACCTTCCGATACATCGGAGACGCCAGGGAATGAGCCTGGTCGCGGGTTACCGTCACGGCCCGACCTTACTATCCAGCGAGTAGCCAGTGTGACGACCTGCGCGGTCTCACGCAGGTCGCGGTATTGTCGTGACGCAAGAGACTGCCAAGGCACGTCGGCCAAAGGCTCCCGTAACAAGGACTTCCAAAGCACCAAAGTAGGGAACGTACTTTTTCAACTCGTAGTCGTAACGGAAACCCAGGTTTGCAAGAGGTAGGGTAGCGGCGTAAGTGCAGACGTCGCCCTGCGTGCCGGCGAGCGGCAGTCGTGCCTTCACGCCTGGAAGCGGCACGAACTCCGCCGCAAGCTCGCGCGGAGCCTCCTCAGATGCTGGTGGGAAGGCCTCCACGCGTATTTCCAGGAACTTTTCGTCGCGCACGCGCGCTTCCATGCGCGCAGGGATACGGTCTTCGGCCCGCCTCACCGACGCAAGCGCCTTAGCATACCTGCCAGCAGCCAGGGCGTCTCGGGCGCGCTCGAGATGGCGGCGGTGGGCATGGGTGGCTTCAGCCGGCAGGCGGGCAAGCGCCTCCTCCAAGTGCGCTATCCGCTCCTGCACATCGTCGGCATCCGTCTCGGCGCCAAGGAACACCACTGCGCTCCGATGCGGCGGCAGCGCCACCGACGCGGCCACGGAATCGCGCCGTCCTAGACCTAAGTCGGCCCCAGTCGCCAAGTCAGTCAGGCGGACGCTGCCGACATCCGCCGGCAATAAATCGGGCGCCACGTCCAGGTGCACCTGTAGTCGCCCGCCGCTAATGTTGGTCAGGATGACCACGGCGTTGAGGCCGTCGGAGAGGGTGAAGGCCTCCACGGCCGCTCTAGCGGGCAGCGGGATGCGGTAGGTAAGCTCCACTCTGAGGTCGCCATCACTGGCAACGTCGTCCACGTACCGAGCGCCATGAGGGTAAAGGTCAGCTCCTCTCCCCCACACGCCGAGGGTAGCCGGCGGCAGGCCGGCCGGCGTCAGCAGCCGCACGTAATAGGTTCCGGCGGGCGCGGGCGGGTCAAGGGGAACTTCGTGACGCGCGTTATCGGTTAGCTCATCAGCGAAAAAGGTCCTGCGGGCAAGAAGTTGCCCCCCAGGGCCGCCGGCGAGAACCTCAATGGTCAGCGAGTGGTCGGTGACGGTCTTCGTGTAAGTCGGGTTGAACACCGCCACGGAGGCCAGTCCGTCGTGCGTCGCCACGAAGGTTTGCCCCACGCTGTGATGACCAGCGAGGTCGAAGGGCGTGTCGTGACCGGTGACGGTAGTTTCTATACGCGTGCCAAAGAAGGGCTGATCTGAGGTGGCTTCTATGTGGACGTAGCGGGCATGGCGCTCATCAATGAGGCGCTCTAAACCGTCGAAGAGGGCTGGGGCGTCAGGTGGGAGTCTGACCGAGGAAGCCTCCACGTCGCCAAAAGGGTCACCGCCGCGCGGCTTGAGCATCTCATCTTCCACCGCATTCGGGCCAATCAGGACGAGCAGGCCGCGGGCTCTGGCGTATTCCTTTAGCGCCTGGAGGCAATCCTCTGTCATCACGCGATTGTCAGCACAGACCACCACGTCGCAGTCGGCGAAGTCGTGGCTGAGTACCTGCTCATCGCAGAGAATGCGATAGCCTATCTGGCGACGCGTGAACTCGCGGTGAAGGTCCGTCCAAAGCGGAGAAAAGCCGTCAATGGTCCAAGTGGGCTGGGCGAAATATAAGCCCACCTTCTCGCGGACCGGCCAGGCGTCGTCAAAGTATGCTTCTATGGCATGCCATTCGCCAAGAAGGCGGGCAATCTCTGCCTGGGCCGGCGTGCCTTTGACACCCCATTCGCCGTCCGGCAGGTCGCCGCGCCATTGTATGAAGCCCATGTGCCAGGCACCGGTGCCAACAGATTCCCAAAAATACCGGCGCGCGGCTTCGGGCGTATAAGACGTTCCACCACCGCGGGCCTTGGGATTCGTCTTCTTGTAGGCGAGCCGCACCGGGCACAAGGGCTTCCCGAAGGTGCCCGCCGCACGCATCCACATTAGGTTGTACAGGTCCGGGTCCTCGTCCTGCATTATCTGGCCCATCTCCCACCCGTCGCCTACCGCTGCGTAGAGGTTCAAGTCCTGGCCAAGCTCGGTGGCGAACCGCCCGCGGAAAAGATCGCCGTGATTGCAAGTGACGACGAGGCGGGACGGGTCAGCAGCCTTGGTGGCATCGAAGTGGTACTGAAAGCGCTCGGCCATCGCGACGTTGCGGTAGCGCAGCCATTCGAAGGTGGGTAGTTCCCGCGGCAGCGGCGGCTTTGGCGGATGGACGTCGGAGAAATCTGCGTAGTTTGTGCGCCAGGCTTCGTTGAGGCGCGCGATGTCGCCGTAGCGAAGCTGAAGCCACGCCCGGTAATGGGCAACGGCGTGGGGAGCATAGTCAGCCCATGGGCCGCCGCCGTAAGTCGGGTACAAAGCCTCGCCGCCCATGCACCAGTACAAGAGGTTAGGCACATCGCGCAAAGCGGAAACGACAGCTCTGATATAACGGCACGTACCGTCCACGATGACAGGCTGGTCTATGCTGGGCCAGGGCGCCAGCTTGCCGAACATGCCCGCCAGGATGGGCCTGCCCTCGGCGTCAAGCATGGCCATGTCTGGGAAGCGCTCGATAAACCAGTCGGGATAATACGGAAAACCGCCATTGTTCCAGTTGCCAACCATATAGTCGAAAAACATGCCGGCGGCGACGATGCGGCCGGTCACGCCATGCCCCAGGCCGATCGAATAATGGTCCGGAGCGGGCGCAACGATGGCCTGGTCGCCCTCGACGGTGCGGATCCAGAGCTCCAGGTCGTCGGCCACTGGGCGGCGGTTCACGTAGGCCGTGCCGCTGGGGTAAACGTCGCGCCCTCGGGCCCAGACGCCAATGGCCGGCCCCGTTGGCTCGGACTGCTCCACGTAATAGGTCCCCGGCGGCAGCTCATCGAAGGTGAGCCAGACCAACTGATTGTCGCGAACCTCAGCGAAAGTCGCCCTCGCCAGGGGCTGAGGAGAAGCCTCGCCCCACTGCTCCGGCGGAGAAGAATACAGAGACACTGTGCAGCCGCTTCCCTCAGTGAGAAAAGTTGGCATGCAGAGGGCCACGCCCGTGAAGGGTGCCTGAGCCACAAAGCTCTGGCCCACCGTGGTGGTGTCCCGCAGACCCACCAAGCTGGCGACGCCCACTCCGTAAGGCGCGGACGGGTCATCGGTTGGCACCCACATCGAACCGCACCCAACAGCATTGGCGCCGTGCGCGCGCATCTGCTGAAGCTCACCAAGCTCATCGTCGAAGGAAAAACCGATGTACTGACACGGCCGCCGGCAGGTCTCAAAATAAAGCGGGCTGAGCAACGGCCTGGGGGCGCCCGATGATGACCCGCTCAAGCCAGCCTGTCCAGCAACACCAGCAAGCAAGGCGAACAATGCACTGACAAGCATAAGATGTCCTCCCGCACACCCAAACGGAGACATGCCGCAGCCCTGTATTTTCACAGGCCCTTTGGGCGTTCTGGCACAAGAGGCAAGGCCCTCTTGAATTCGCATGGCAAGGGTTTTTAGGCAGCACGGCCGCAGCAAGACGATGAGAGGAGAAGAGTTTCCTACCGCGCGTCGCACCGCCTGCACACCCACAGGCTCGCAGCAGGCTCGCCCAAAGTCACCCCCCTACTGCAGCAGCACCCCCAAGGTTTGGCGTATGTGGTGCCGCATCTTGCCCTGCCCGTCCTGCCGCAATTGGGACGAGGCCGAGTGGGCCTCGCGCGGATGTCACCAAGCTTGACGGTAAATACGCTGGACTAGCTCCATGGTGCGCACAGCGTCGGGGAAGCAGGTCTCGGGTTCCTGGTTGTCTTTAATGCAGTCAATGAAGTGACGGTTTTCGTGCCAGAAGCCGTAATACTTGAAGCGCTCCTCACTACCCGCTGCCTCCCAGGGCGTGAGCACTTCCACGCGGAGATGGTCGTCTTTGTGGATGACGGCCTCGTTGTCGGGGTCGCAGAAGGCCGAGATGCCGAAGCCATGCATCTCAAAGGTGTGGACACGGCCGCCGACCATCCAGTTGGATAGAAGCACGCCAACCGCGCCGTTTTCGAACTCAATGAGTGCATTGAAACTAGTGTCGAAGTGGCGGGTGAGCTTCCGCACCGAAGAAGCAACCCTGGCCGCCTCAGCGCCAACCATGAAGCGCAAGGCGTCCACGGCATGGATGGCATCAGAGGTGAGGATGTCAGTCGCGCCGTCATAGTAAGGGCCGCCAGCGCGGTAGTCCTTGTAGAAAGTGGCGACGGCCTGATGCACCCAGCCGCCCTCGGCCCGCACGCGGTCACGACAGTGTCGCAGAAGAGGAATGAAGCGGCGGTTGAAGGCCACCATTGTCAGGCATCCGTTCTCCTCGGCAAGGTGGGCGAGCTGGCGCGTCTGTTCGGCGTGCACCCCCGGGGGCTTTTCAATGAAAACGTGCAGCTTCTGCCGCAAACACCAAACCACGATATCGTGGAGATGATGGGGGGGCATGAGAACGTAGACGGCCTGCGGCGCCGTCTCCTCTACCATCTTCTTGTAGTCGGTGTAGCGCCTCTCGATGCCGAAGCGGTCGGCCGTGGCATTGAGCTTTTCTTCGACCAGGTCGCACAGTCCGACCATTTCCACATCGTCGAACTCGGCCAGGGAGGGATAGTGGAAACCGTTGGCCATTGCGCCGGCCCCAACGAGGGCAACGCGGACCTTGTCGCTCATGGGGAAATCACCCTTACACGGTTATTCGCTCGAGGCGTCCTGCAACGCCCGCGGTGGGTGAATTCGCCGCCGGCCAGGCCGCACCTGCCGTACCGAAAATCAGCGCCAGGCAAACGAGCGCAAGCACCGGACGCCCTCAGCCTTCCCGTAGGACAACTACGGCAAACACTTTCCCCCGCGCTGCCTGTCTCTCCAAGAGAGGGCCGTCGTGGGCTGCCTTCGCAACAACCTGGGGCACTTAAGGGCTGACACGCCCGACCGCGACTAATCCTGCCCTAGGAGAAGCCGGAGAGCCACGCCCACGACGTGTCGTTCGGTGTCAAAGGTCAGGCGTGCAAGGGCCTCAGCGGGTGAGAGCCAGACCGCCTGGTCGAAGTCGGGGTCGGTAGGAGCCGTAGTTGACGAAAGAGGCCGCATGAGAAAGTAAATGGTGCGTTTGGTCCGGCGCTGGCTATCGGCGCGGTCGGTAAACTGATGCTCGGTCTCGTCGAGGGGGCAAAGGATTTCCGCCAGGACGCCGGCCTCTTCGCGGACTTCACGCAGGGCAGCCGTCTCGGGCTCCTCACCGGGTCGCACGCGTCCCTTGGGCAGCCGCCACTCATCTGGTGACACTCGATGCAGTAATAGTACTTCGAGACCAGCAGCGCCGACCCTTACCACGCAGCCCCCCGCTGCGCGAACCACCTCTGTCGTCCTCACGCAGGCGTCTCCTCCAGCAGTCGGGTGATGATTTCCTCAGCGGAAATGCCTTCAGCCTCAGCGGCGAAGGATGGCAGGACGCGGTGGCGCAGAACTGGCATGGCGAGCGCCCGCACGTCTTCGCGTGAGACAGCAAGGCGCCCATGAAGCAGGGCGCGGGCCTTGCCGGCAAGGATAAGGGCTTGAGTGGCGCGGGGACCAGCGCCCCAGCCCACCCAACGGCGGACGTACTCCGGCGCAGTGGGGTCCTGGGGCCGGGTGCGGCGCACCAGGCGCGCGGCGTACGACAAAACTGTCTCGCCAACCGCCACTTGCCGCGCAACGGCTTGCAGCCGCAGCACAGCCGCACCCGACATGACGGGTTCTGGCTCAGGCATTGGGCCAGTCGTCGTCACGGCCGCAATCTCGGCCTCCTCCTCGGCTGAGGGGTAGCCCATGACAACTGCAAACATAAATCGGTCGAGCTGGGCCTCCGGCAGGGGGTACGTGCCCTCCTGCTCAATGGGATTCTGGGTGGCCAGCACGAAGAAAGGGAGCTGTAGAGGGTAAGTGCGGCCGCCGGCAGTGACCTGTTTCTCCTGCATCGCCTGCAGCAAGGCGGACTGGGTCTTGGGCGGGGCACGGTTTATTTCGTCGGCCAGCAAAACATTGGTGAAGACGGGGCCGTGGGCGAAGCGGAACTCCCGCTGGCCAGTTACGGGGTCGTGGTAAAGGATGTCGCTGCCGGTGATGTCCGAGGGCATGAGGTCAGGCGTGAACTGAACGCGGGAGAACCGCAGATCCAAACACCGGGCGAAGGTGCGTACTAGAAGAGTCTTGCCGAGCCCAGGCACGCCTATGAAAAGACAGTGGCCATCCGCAAACAAGGCGATAAGAAGCTGCTCAATGGCCTCGGCGTGGCCCACGATGACGCGACGGAGCTGGGCTAGGATGAGGTCGCGGGAGCGGGCGAGCTGCGCCGCCGCCTCCTCGGTCGCGGCTGCAGTGTCCTCCGCTGCCACAACAGCATCGTGCACACGGCCGCTGCCTTCTACATCCATGGCGCGGCTATCATACTCGCGGCACCAAGGAGGAAACAAGCGGGCGGTGGGCAGCGAGCGCCCACCACCAGCAATCCGACCAGCATTGACTGCAACGGTTCAAAGGCGTACACTATGGCTACAGGCGCACCTGCAAAAACAGTATCCCTCCCGGCGCTTGTGCGGTGGTCTCGGATGGCCGTGGAACACGCGTGGGTTCCCCAAGGAAGGCTTGAGGCTTGCAGCGATGAGGAGTTGGTGTATTGCGCCCGTCACGGGTCGCTCGAGGCGGTGGAGGAACTGCTGGCGCGTTACCGGGGGCTGGTCGAGGGGAAAGCCCGCGTGTTTTTTGTTGCGGGGGCCGAAACCGAGGACGTGGTCCAGGAAGGCATGATAGGCTTGCTAAAGGCCATCCGGGATTTTTCCGCCGCCAGGGCGTGCAGCTTCCATCGGTTCGCCGAGCTTTGCGTCAACCGCCAGATAATCAGCGCTGTGAAGGCTGGGCGCCGCCACAAGCACCTATTGCTCAACAACTCCGTGTCCCTGGACATGGCTGCGGAGGAAGACGAGGAAATCGCCAGCGTCGGGGAACCGGCAGCGGGCGAGCAGTTCCGGCCCGAGCGAGTGCTCCTCGCTCGGCTTATGTTAGCAGCCATACGCGTGCTCGTTAGTCGCCAGTTGTCGGCCCTTGAACGTCAGTCGTTGCTGAGACACCTCGCTGGCTTGAGCTACCGTCAGATTGGACGAGAGCTGGGCTGCAGCGTGAAAGCTGTGGATAATGCGCTGCAGAGGTCTAAGAAAAAGCTTGCGCGGGTCCTATCCCAGGTGCTATAGTCTCTACTCGCTTGACCGACTGCCGACGTAGCTCAAGGGTAGAGCAGGGCACTTGTAATGCCCAGGTTGTCCGTTCGAGTCGGACCGTCGGCTCCAAGTTTTCACACACCAATAGAGGGTGGAGGGGTGCCCGAGCGGTCAAAGGGAGCGGACTGTAAATCCGCCGGCGTACGCCTACGCAGGTTCGAATCCTGCCCCCTCCACCATAAGGTCCTAAGGATTTACAGATACAGGTGCTTGGCAGCCCAGAGCCCAGGTAGCTCAGGCGGTAGAGCACGTCCTTGGTAAGGACGGGGTCAGCGGTTCGAGTCCGCTCCTGGGCTCCAGTCTCCAGGCCCCGCCCGACAGGTGACAAGGGGGCAAAAGCATTCCTTTTAGGAGGATGGAAGGCGATGGCGAAGCCAAAGTTTGAGCGGACGAAGCCGCACGTAAACGTGGGGACGATAGGGCATGTAGACCACGGCAAGACGACGCTGACGTCGGCGATAACGAAGAACCTGGCGTTGGCTGGGGATGGATATGGGGCCAAGCCTTTGGAGTACGAGCAGATAGACTCGGCCCCTGAGGAGAAGGAGCGGGGCTTGACGATACAGATTTTCCATGCCGAGTACGAGACGCCGAAGCGGCACTATGCCCACATAGACT
>Ga0315298_1000607_pt1 | contig 69289 bp, 45 predicted proteins | sample WHS_1_MG_FD_203077 | JGI IMG/M metagenome (GOLD analysis project Ga0315298, IMG submission 203077) | Extremophilic microbial mat communities from Washburn Hot Springs, YNP, Wyoming, USA - WHS_1_MG | ecosystem: Environmental > Aquatic > Thermal springs > Hot (42-90C) | place: USA: Wyoming...
CGGGGTCTGCACAACCCACAGCGGCGCGCAGTGGACTGCGCGCCCTACCTTACTCTCTACGCCTCTGGTGTGAAGGATTGGAGTAGAAGTTTTTGGAGCGCGGTGCTCCAGCACCGCTTTCGGTTCGGTTGATTGACACGACTTGCGCGTCAGCCAAAGTTTGGCATAGCACGAGCGCGGCACAGCAGCCGGCCCTGACGAAGCCTTGCTCTTCAATGCAGAATTTACTACACCCCTTCAGGGGCGCGCCAGTTCACTTCTATAGCGGCGTTCTGCGAACGCCGTCTGTTTTCCCCAGCATGGGTGCTGCAACGCAGTCCCGCAAATGTGCGACAAAAAAACTTCGTGGTCACAGACCGCCGCTACAGCACTGCAGGTGTTCGTCTCCCGCGCATAACAAGAGGCTCTTGGACTGTGGGAGCAAAGTGAGTATCAGCGAGCGCCGACACCGCTTTGGGATTAACCTTGGCGCATTGCTCCAGCCCCAAAAAGCGCCGTCGTCCGGTTTACCTCGCATGTTCCACAACCTTGCAGTGCTGGCCTGACGAAACCATTCCGGCACATACAATATTCGGGGGCGCGACCTGCGGTATCGCCGATGTCCAAGCCGACCCAGCTTCAGGATTTTTTTATGCCGCAGCCCTGGGCAAATGGCTGGCAGGTCCATTCTGCACCAGGGCAAGGCGATTTTTGCCTGTGACCAAGCCGAGCAGCACCTGCGTGTGCATTGCACGTAGATACACACCAGGCAGCGGATCTGAAAATATACGCTCCAAAGAACGTGCGGAGTGCAAGACTAACAAGTCTGAACACCGTTAAGGCATTTGCATCGCGGCACTGCACACGCCTGGTACCAGCTCCGCATAAAACCCAATCGAGTGACACCAAAAAAGACACCAGTGCGCTCAACCTTAGACGGCCTTTCCAGCCAAGGCACATTTCTCTTTGCGCGATATTAAATTTGCAAGGCGCGCAGCTTGCCTCAGTCATTCCCACTTATGCACTTTTAGCAGCGCGTTTCTGTACCCGATTTGGACAAATTCGCCCTGAGAATCAACAGGTCCAATGCGATTTGACCGATTCAAACGGCTCAGCGCCCTTCTCCGGTAACACAACTTTGGCCAACCAGCCCGTTGGCAGACTGGGGCTGGCAACTGCAGCTCTGACATGGCAACGCGCTTGCTAAATCAGGAATTGCCAAGGAGGCGCTGTGCAAGTTGTGCAAAGGTGCAAGCTCGGTTTGGCAGTCGGAGGGTTAGCCCTGCTTACCCTCGGCGTAGTACCTGCTCACGCCGCGTTTCCTACCAGTAGCGTGACCCTCGTTTGGGACCCGAGTCCTGACCCACGCGTCGTCGGGTACGCAATCTGGTACGGGAACGCGAGTGGCGTTTACCCGACTCGCATTGACGTTGGCAATACCACCACAGCTACAATCGCCGACCTCGCAATCGGTCAGACCTATTATTTTGTCGCCACGGCATACACAGCCGATGGACTCGAAAGTCTGCCTTCAAATGAAGTCGAATATACCGTGCCGGGCCTTCTCTCAGCCAGTTACGCTGCTGCGCAGCGGCTTGCCATGCTGCAGTTTAATAGCTATCCGGGCGAGACCGTGGCTGTTCAAGCCAGTGAAGATTTGAAAAACTGGACAACGCTTTACCAATTGCAGCCAACGGCAAGTCAAGTTGTTCAAATAATAGACCCTGCATCAGCGTACCTGCCAAAACGGTTTTATCGGCTCATGGGACCGTACGTCGGAATGCGGAAACTCAGTCTAACACAATTTTCGGCACAAACCGTGCCCAAGCTAAGCTTTGCGGCAATCCCGGGTGCAGTAGTGGAAATTCAAGCCAGTGACGATCGGGTTAATTGGACTACGTTGCACAGGTTCCTCGTTACATCGAATCAACCAGTTGAAATTCTTGATCCGACCTTAACCGATATCCCGATGCGGTTTTACCGGACTGCAGTTGGTGGCATGCCAGCGGCTGAAGTAGTTTACATCGGCCCTGACGCACTACGATGTGCAATGCTCACCGGCAAAGAAATTTCGGTCATCAAGTTTTCCGGCCTGGCCGGTGAAATCGTCACTGTCCAAGCAAGTGATGACATGGTCAACTGGACTTCGCTTTACGAATTGCATATCCCGACCAATAAAATCATCGAAATCGCCGACCCGGCTTCAGCATCACTGCCACAGCGGTTCTACCGACTCATGGGCGCGAATGTCGCCAGCCGTAAAGTTGAGCTGGCCCGGTACCGCGCACCTAGCATTGCCAAGATCAGCTTCGTCGCACCGCCAGGTGACGTCGTGCAATTACAGGCCAGTGAAAATCTTGTGGATTGGACCGCACTCTACCAAGTAAAAGTCCAGACAAACCGGTGGATTGAGATTGTTGATCCCGATTCAGCAAAATTGCCACGCCGGTTTTACCGACTTGCACAAGTGGAGTAGGCCAAAAGGATAACCCGCCACAGCTCGATTCAACCGGAGGCCAGTTCGCGCCAGCCACTTTACCATCGAGCCACGATTAAAATGCTTACAAGGGTTCCACTTCCCATACATCGAGCTTTACGGCTGCTGCTTGCCCAATAAAGTCAAGCCTTAACAGAACGACATTTGGTCCATACCGTTTCTCAACCCAACCTTCCAATCCGCGTAACGGGCCGGACTTGATCCGCACACGCATGCCTTCGCCAATAGCCGGCGCAAGACGCACCTCAAGCCCAGTTTGTAATGCAAACATGATGTCGTCTAACTGTTGCTCGAACAGTTGTTGGTCGGTAACAACCAACAGCCTGACCACGCAATTACTGCGTAGCACAACCAGACGTTGGCTTTCGCCAAGCCGGAGGAACACATAGCCGGGGAACAACGGTTTCTCGAAAATAACTGCCTTACCGCGGTAGTGGTGCTTTACCTTGTAGCACGGCAGGGTGAACTCGACCCGCTCGCGCGCGCAATGACGCGCAAGTTTTTTTTCGCAGCGCGGCTTAGTATGAGCGACTACCCAAACTCGTTCGTCCACAGCACCAACATGGAAACCGCGTCCGGCTGAGTCAAGCCTTGGGCCGAGACCAACCCCAAGCAAAGCCCGAGCACTCAACTCGTATAATTCACACGTTTTTCTAAACGCAAACTTCAATCCGCAGACAGGCGGTCGGCTCGGCACGGGCGGGTGAAGCGTTCACGCTTTGCAGGAGAAACCCGGCAAGGCCGGACGGCTGCAGACAGTTTGCCGAGTCGGAAGGCGACCTGCCTTTCGCCACATGGGCTGCGGCACAACAAAGCGATACATGAGGTTTTTTGCGCAATTTGGGACAAGCAACGACGGTCTCGTTCCACCAGCACTGCGGGTTTGTGCACTATCTGGATTAAAGTTGAGCTCGTTCGCGTCAATGCATCATCAATATCTTTTGTCGCCGGTCTTCACAACTGGTCATCCAAAGACTCAGTTTGGGCGCTGAATCACCAGTGAAAACAAACCGGCCTGAAGGCCAGTCCGAACCTGCTGGAAACGAGCCGGTTAAAATGAAATTTAGCTTGCATTTTATGGCGTTATTTGCTACTTGAAAGGCGAACCTTGAAACGGCCTCGGCAAGGTAAAACCGAGCGACGGCGCGGTTGCCACATCCTAACTGTCGCCGAAGTCGGAACAACTTGCCGATTAAACCCGGCAAGCCGAAGGCGTGGTCTCGGTCTGGCACCGAGCAGGCTGCGTAGGTTAAAACCGGGTTACACAAGGCCAAAATTGGCCTCTGTACTCATAAATGGGTGCAGTGGACCGGGGCAAAACCGAGTTGGACGAGCCTATAATGGAGCCGGTTGCTACAGGCGTGCCCACGCCTTGCACTGAACGAGTCGAACCGCGCTTGGCACGGTTAGCCGCAGGAATCGGCTTATTGGTGTTTTGCGTTGGGACATATGGGTTGGTGAGTTGGGTAGCAACCCTTCCCATGCTCACCACATTCGGGTTAATGTCTGAGCCACTAAATCCACGCACTGGATTCGTTTTCCTGCTGGTCGGTTCAGCAATATTTTGCCAACTCAAATTTTCCAGCTCGCCCACGGCACGCTACTACGTGTTGGTTGCACTGGTTGTGGCAATCGCGCTGTGCCTGTTCTGCAGTTTGGCAAGCGTGCAGACGCCCCAACACAACCTAGCGTCTCCAATTCAACACACTGCAGAGTTGTTGGCCTGCAATTCATTCACTGCCATGTCCAAAATAAGCGGGCTGTCGCTTATGCTCGCATGTGGTCTTTTGGCTGCGCGCACATTGCACCCAGAATCCCGGATTAACCCTGTCGCAGGCAGCTTAGCGCTAGTAATCGTTCTGGTCAATTTCGTTGAATTACTGGGCAATTTGTATGGCTTGCCGCAGGTCTGGGGTGAAAAGATACCCGTGCCGCGCAATGCACTCGCAAGTGCAGGAGTAATTGGTGTCGGGTTAAGTCTTTTATTTGCCTCTGACCCGAGCAGCCTGCCGTTGCGCGGTTTCGTCGGTACATCGCCCAAGGCCAGGTTAATTCGGTTGCTTGTTCCGGGAACGTTTCTGTGCACAGTAGGCTTACAGCTAGCTTTCGATTTGCTATCTGGCTGGAAAATCCCAAATCCGGCTCAGCAGAATTTGTTTCGTGCATTGTTTGTAACCGGTATTACAGGGTTGGTGATTCGGATTACGTCCAAATCAATCGGACAAACTTTGCCACGTACCGCAAACGATGGGGCTGAAACTTCCAAGTTGCCAATCGCCACAACTGATTGGGTTTACCAGACTCGGGCGTCGGATTCGTCAACACAACAACAGCTTCCCACCCGAGCGAGTGGCCAGGCGGCAGTACCTGTATCCAATGCTGCGGATAACCAAGCTGTTTTCGGTGCGCTTGAAGCGATTTTCCCTGTCCTCGTAATGATCTATCGCCAAGGTAAATGCGTTTACGCAAATAAAGCTGCTGAGCTGATCCTGGGTCGCACAAAAGACGAACTCCGAAATTGTCATGCTTGGGATTTGGTCCAACCGGACATGCGCGATGTAGTCCGCGACCGTATCCTGCGCCGCGAAGCCGGTGAAGAAATGCCATTCAGACGTGAGTACCCGGTCGTGGCCGGGAACGGCCAAATCCGGTGGGTTGACCTTGCAGCCACACGGATCGAATTCGATGGCCAACCTGCCGTTCTGGTATGCGGCCTTGACGTCACACAACGCAAACAAATCGAAGAAAAGCTACGTGCACAAGAGGAACAATTCCGGCAAGTGGTCGAACACATACGCGAAGTTTTTTGGTTGCGAGATCACCCGAGTAAAAATTTCATTTACGTCAGCCCGGCCTACGAAACCATTTGGGGCTGTAGTTGCAAAAGCCTTTATGAATCGCCAAAAACATGGTTCGAAGCCATCCTCCCCGAAGACCGTGTCCGCGTTCAGAAAGCCTTCGCCATCCTCAAAGCACTCGGCACTTACCATGAAACATACAGGATCGAACGCCCCGACGGTGCAATTCGCTGGATCGAAGAACGTGCCTTCCCGGTGTTGAACGAACGCGGTGCAGTCTATCGCATCGCAGGCATAGCAGAAGATATAACTGAGCGCAAACGCACCGAAGCAGCACTTAAAGAGTCTGAGACCACATTCAAAACCATTTTCGCCAAAGCCAGCGAGGGAATGCTTGTGTTAGACTGGGAAAAACGCGCGCTGTTGATGTGTAACCCTGCTTGCTCAAAACTGCTCGGTTACAAACTCAAGGATTTCTCGAAGCTCGACATTGCACAACTTTTACATCCAGAAGACTTCAGGCTGTTTTCGGACCAGCTAGCTAAATTCATCAAGGGAGGCCGTTGGCAACCGCGCGATGTCAGATTCGTACGCAAGGACAAGTCTGTGATTTTTGCCGATATCAGCCCGGCCGCCATCACTTTGGCGGGTAAAAAAGCCGTCCTGATCAGCTTCAAAGACATCACAAAACGCAAGCAAATGGAAGAAGCGCTTCGCGCCAGTGAAGAACAGTTCAGGACACTGTTCGAATCTGCACCAATCGGCGTTGCATTGCTCGCGCCAGACGGTGCTTACATCCAAGTCAACCGTGCCTATTGTTCAATGCTGAACTATACCGCAGACACACTGCAAAAATTGAAGTTATACGATGTTGTTCACCCGGATGATGTCACTATCGGCCGGCAGTTGGTGGCCGAATTAGCGACTGCAAATTCCGTGCATTCCGAGCGCGAAATCCGCTGCCGCACAAGTGACGGACGTACCTTAAACGTATTGTTAGCTGCATCAGCTATCCGAAATGCCGATGGCCATCTACATTACATCGTTTCAACTGCAATGGACATTACCGAAGCAAAACGCCTGCAAACTGAGATACTGGAAATCAGTGAACAAGAACGGTCCAGAATCGGCCATGACCTCCACGATGGCTTGGGTCAGTACCTTTCTGGCATTGCACTAAAAGCGAAATGCTTGCATGAAACGCTCTCGGACGTTTTGCCTTCTGAAGCTCAGGCCGCCGCCGAACTGGTCAGGTTGATCAAAACCGCAAATGCAATCGCTCGCGCCGTTGCCAAAGGTCTCGATCCGGGCGATATCGAAGCAGATAATTTGGTCCCTGCCCTGCGCAGACTTGCAACCGATTGCGAGCAAATTTTGCCCGTTCAATGCAAGTGCATGCTGCCAACTGAACCGCTCCACCTCGACAACGGAAAAGCGAAGCACCTTTACATGATCGTTCAAGAAGCAATCACAAACGCAGTTAAACATGGTAAAGCGCGTAATGTAAACCTCGAGCTAGCCGCTCAAAACGGTTCGTTGCGCCTTGTTATACGCGACGATGGGATTGGATTTGACCCCGGCTGCAACCCGGATGCCGGCTTGGGCTTGCGCATAATGAAATACCGCGCACGATCAATCGGCGGCAGCATCAACATGCGCTCTCAGCCTGGTAAAGGCACAGAAATCGAGTGTGTACTACCTTTGGCACATAGCTCTGAAAGGCATTCCACCGACCAGACAGACTCGCCATGAAACACGCTTGCGATAACTCTACACGTAAAGCGCGTATATTGGTTGTTGATGATCATCCGTTGCTGCGCGAAGGCGTATCGCAACTGATCAATCGTCAACATGACCTAGAGATTTGCGGTGAAGCTGACAATGTAACAAACGCTTTTGGAGCAGTCGAAAAGACAAAACCTGATGTAATTCTTCTGGACCTGCGCCTCGGGTATGGTGATACCCTTGAGCTGATCAAATCAATCAAGGCGCGCTATCCTGATGTGCGCATCCTCATGCTTTCCCAATACGACGAGGCAATTTACGTCGAACGCGCCCTGCGCGCGGGTGCAGACGGATACGTCATCAAACAAGAAGCCGCTGATGAAGTGTTGGCTGCTATTCGAACCGTGCTAGCAGGCGATATGTACGTCAGCCGCAAACTTGCCATCCTCGTGCTACATAAACTGCTTTCCAAGAGAAATATCGGTCCGGGACAAACTCTCGAGAATCTGACAGACCGCGAGCTTCAAGTATTTCAATTAATTGGCTCGGGCTTGACTACCAGACAAATAGCTGCTGAGTTGCGTCTCAGTGTGAAAACGATTGAGGCGCACCGCGAAAAAATCAAAAGTAAACTTGGCTTGCGTAACGCATCGGAATTGGTACGTAGCGCAGTCACCTGGATGCAAACAAAAGGCCCAAATTTCCCCGCTGAACAGAATAATCCGCCACAAAGCCCGCTAGCGCATCCATAAGCACGTTATCGCAAAAACCGGAAGAGCTTTCGCCTGCTAAACTCTACCAGAATTCGCCCTTACTTGGTCCCCGCTCGGCCCAAAAACCATGTCGAACAAAGTGGGTAACAACAACAGCACACTAAACAAACAACCCGGCTTTCCGGTCGCCACGTTTCTCAGTCCTTTGCCCGTCCAATGCAGCAATAGCCCACATTTGAATGAATTGGCACCGCGACACCACACCACAAGCCGATGTCTCCAAAAGCACTATTCTCCATTTTGAATTCGACCGAATTCCACAAACAACCGCATTGCGGGTCTCTCTCACAACAAGCCCAGCAACGAATGCACAACGCGTACCGGACACCTATCCACCAAACGACTACGGCTTTCTCCGCGCCCGCACACCCGTAAGCCCCGTTTTTACTGTAAACTGTAAAGAGAAACGACGTATTCGCCAATTTCAACTTTCGGCCCTAACCGGCTGATTTATAGGGCTAAACTTGCCCGTAACAACACAAGAGCCTTTCACCTTCCCAAAACTGTCAGCCAGGCTTTACACAATCAGCTCCGCACCGACTTTAAAAATAAGTCGGTTCAAGTTTACATAACAGCCTGCAAATCAGCAGGTTGTTACGCTCTCCTGTGTAACTCGCCGTTCTTGGCACAAAGCTAGCTTGCAAGAAGCAAGCGCGCAGATGAATTAGTCTGCCCGCGATGCAAAAACCAAAACCGAGACACAGTTAGGTGATATGAAAAATAAAACTAAGTTGGCGTGCATTGCTACAATGGGGCTATTGGCCATATCAGCAATACAGGCAAATGCCCTTACGGTTGTTGTAACCCGGCTAGATGGCTATTATTCTGGTCGAGGCGGTGAGTTTACGGTGATGCCACGCGAAACTTTTTGCTGGGGCGATTACGGGCTGCTAACGCATAACCAGCAAGGTGCACAACTTCCAAACTTCCAAAGTTTTTGCTTGGAAAGCAGTGTAAGAATAGATCTAAATACACGATACGCAGCGCAAATAAGCGATAAAGCAATTAAGGGTGGTGTCGGCCCACAAGGCGATCCGATTTCCATCGGGACAGCGTGGTTGTATCAGTCGTTTGCCAAACAAACCCTGCTAGGTTACCAATACAACCCTGGCACAGACAGGGCAAAGATGGCAGGTGAGCTGCAAAAAGCCATATGGTGGCTCGAAGACGAGAATGAGGGGAAAGTTGTAGATTGGATCGCGGAGTTACTGAAAAATCAATTTGGAGATGACTGGCAAACAGTCGCAAAGCGGGACAAAGGCAATATGTACCCGAATGTTAGAGTGTTAAACCTTAGCCCAGTCAGCCGGTGCGGCGATGTGCAAGATATGTTGGTCCTGACCGTTCCCGATGGCGGTCTAACGCTTATGCTGCTCGGCGTCAGTGTGGGCGCGTTAGCACTCGTTTCACGCAAGATGCGTAAGTAAAGTGTTCAAGGATATCCTTTTAGGATTACGAAATGGGCGGCGCAAAAAGCAGCCGCCCGTTTTTTTGCGGTCATAACACCGACATAGCAACCGTTCGCAGCTAAAAGCCTAACGCCCACAAGCCAATTGCAATAAGCCAGCGCTTCGTAAAGTGTAAAGGTTGCTTTACAAAACGGCGCATCCTGAAAGCAAACATTCATCAATGCATAATAATGCTAACACGCTCAGTATTAGGATGTTACGTACTTTTGCATCGAGCAGCGTTATTTGTGGCACATGTGGTGCTATTTTTTAGGTAACGCATCGCCAAGAGAGGCGTAATGCAAAAAACCAATTACCGAGAAATGCAAATCAGTAGTATGAAAAACACGACAGCAAAGTTCGCAACTATAGTCGGAGCCGCGATTGTATTATCCGCCACACAACTGGGTGCCATAACGGTTACGGTTAACCGTATCACAGGTTACTATTACGGCAACGCAGGTGAGTTCACGCTTACGCCCTCTGCGGACCTCGTTTGGGGCGGCTATGGCGCAAAGACACATAACCAGCTTGCACCAAATCCACCAAACGATTTCCAGACATTCTGTTTGGAGAGCCAGGAAGAAATCTCAGACAGGAGCGCCACTTATGTAGCCTATCTCAACGACAAAGCTATTTGGGGAGGTGTTGGGCCACAAGGCGATCCGATCTCAGTTGGCACAGCATGGCTTTATTATTTGTTCGCCACTGAAAATCCGGTACTAGGATACAATTACTCGCCCGGATCAGCTCGTATAACATCCGCCAGGGCGCTCCAAGCTGCTATTTGGTATTTGGAAGGTGAGAGTGGTGGGTTTTTGACATCCGCGATCCAGACACTACTCATAAATCAGTTCGGCAGCATCGCAAATGCGAAGCTGGATAACGCCGGCCGGTACCCGGTTAAGGTTTTGAACTTGTACTTAGAGACTCAGTGCGGGCAAAAACGGCGTCAAGACATGCTGGTGCTTTGCGCCGTACCTGATGGCGGTTTGACACTGATGATGCTTGGCATTGGCATCGCCAGCCTGGCTGTCGTCTCACGCAAGTTGCGCAAGTAAAACAGGCACTTACAGGTTTCGGTTTAACAACAAGGGGCAGCAAATCGGTGCTGCCCCTTTTCGTTTATTCAGCTTTGCGCGGGCCTCGCCGACAAAAACTTCTTCGCGAAAGCCGGTACTCGGCGAAACCAACCCACTATACCCATGTGCTAACCAGCCAACTCGGCCATCCTGCAGATGTGGCCAGGTTCGCAGTGGGTGCACTATGACATGGGCACGCGCGGCAGGCCCCGCAGTCTCATTTATCGTGCGTACCGACCTTTGATGAAGGCGGGTTTTTCGATCAGCTCGGTCCCGGCGTCCGCCGGAACTCCACGAACAAATTTTCGCCGCAGAAACGCATGGCCCCTGATCGGTCCCTTCTTTCCGACTTACACGTTTAACCGCAAAAAACCAAGGGCAAGCCAGCTCATTTAATTGTCCGAACGAATAATAGCCTGCTGCGGGGTGTCTCGCCGTCAGATACGAAGATACGCCTGAGCGGAGATTAACAGGCTGTTGAAAAAGGGCTGTTTTGAAAGACCAACCCTCCAAAACATTTCGGTTTTTGCATGCTTTTTCCTCTGAATATGACTCTTTCAACGCCCTGTTAAGTAATCCAGGCAAAGCGCCCGGCTTGGCATCGTACACGCACGTGGCCAAGCAGTTTTTCGGGCATAAATTGCTCGGCATTCTGCAGCGGCAGTTCCGAAAAACTCGGGGTCTCTCGAAAACCTGTCGTCCAATGCATTAACGATAGCGACCTAAACTTGAAGAGCTAATTGGAACGGCCTAAAACATCCGCCATTTCCGGCCGCCGTTCTGCCCGCGCAAATCCACTACGATCCGATCCTGCCAAAAACCAACTTGTCCCGTGAGCCAGTTTGTACCGACTTCATCGTGCGCAAAAGTCGGTATCTGCAACTCACGGGACAAGCTACTCTTGTTCCGATTACTAAAACCCGGGTCTATATGAAAACGTGGTCGAGCATTAACATATGAGTTGCGCTGGGACCGAGTCAGGCTGCGTATGGCTATATCTCTCGGTGTTAAAACAGACTAGCAAGATGGTGTCTTTGCCGATGTTTTTGAATGCATGAGGCACGCCAGGCGGGAAAATGAATCTGAATACTTTCCCGTCCGGCACCTCAATGTCGCGGTCAGCACCGTTCACCCGAAACCGGATAAGTGCGTGCCCGAACACAATCACGGTTTCGGTGCCGCGCACATGATAATGGTTGCCTCTAACACAGCCTGGCTGGGTAAGCACCAGATGGACGTTATTTTGGCGCCCTACCACGTGCGGCTGGATCGGCTCGAACACCAGCCCACGCTCATCGGCTAACACTTCAACTGGTCCAACTACAACGTCGCTTTTCATGTATGGCTATCCAAACCAAATCACGCAGTTCGTTTTCGGGGAACGCATGTAGCTCGGCCTACACGGGCTTTGCACCAACATAGCATTGCTGCATGCGCATGAAATGTTGAGATGCAGGCGCCAGCATTTTGCCTGCAGATTAAAAACGTTTTATCGCAGCTTATCCTCCACCCTCAGGCCTTTGTTAGAACACGAAGATGAAAGCGTCTCGTGCAACGGGAAAAAACGCAAAGGCGCAAGGACGCCGAGAGGATCAAAAACCCAAGCAAAAACAACGTGCTGCCGACATCGTGTCGGCAGCACTTCACATAAAAACAGCCCGATATGCCCCTGGCAAATCAAGTTGCGCGAATTAAAAACTTTCCTCAAATCTAATCGCGCAACTGCCAATTATTCTCCCCATCAGCCAAACTCAGCAACATCATTTAATCGCGACTCTTAAGGTTCATGAATCTTCGTTAACCGGTCTTTGGATGTCGTACTTGGCCATTAATTCGTACAAAGTCGGTCGGCTCACATCTAACTCGGCTGCTGCACGCGCAATTTTCCATTTGTGACGCTGGAGCGCAGCCAGGATGACTTCGCGCTCCGCAATCTCGCGCGCCTGTTTGAGTGTTTGTTGCGGCACTGCCGATACACCCCTGGGCAACTCGAGATCCGCAGGTGTAATGAGCTTGCCAGACGCCATGATAACCGCTCGCTTAACTCGATTCTCCAGTTCACGCACGTTACCCGGCCAGGGATAATTTTCCATTGCACGGATCGCAGCTTCACTGAACCCAGCAACCCGTGCTGCGCCATTGGCCGCGAGGCATTTCTTGAGAAACGCATTCGCGAGCAATGGGATGTCGCCCGGCCTGTCCCGAAGCGGCGGCATGCGAATCACAACAACAGCAAGCCTGTAATACAGGTCTTCGCGGAACAGACCAGACTGCATTGCCTTCTTTAGGTCGGAATTAGTCGCCGCTATTATCCGGGTGTCAACATTGATCTGTGTCCGGCCGCCTACACGTTCGATGACTTGGTCCTGCAGAAACCGCAAAAGCTTGACCTGTAAGCTTGCCGGTAACTCACCTATCTCATCCAAGAACAGTGTCCCGCCATGTGCAGATTCGATTCTGCCCTTGCGTTGTATGTGTGCGCCTGTGAAGGCGCCTTTTTCATGCCCAAAAAGTTCGCTTTCCAAAAGTGTTTCGGGAATTGCGCTGCAGTTAATTGCTACAAAAGGGCCTGAGGCACGCTCACTGCGTCTGTGGATTGCCAGCGCCGCCATTTCTTTGCCGGTGCCACTTTCGCCAAGTATCAGCACAGGCACATCCGTAGTTGAAACCTTCCGAATCGCGTCAAACACAGCCTGCATAGGCTCGCTGTCGCCTAACATACCCTCAAATTCGCCCACAGCCATCTTGCGCTGTACCTGCCGATATTCACGTTCAAGCCCGGCTACGTAGTAAGCCCGTTTGAGGATCAGCTTTAGCATGTCAACATCAACCGGTTTGCAAAGCAGATCGTATGCGCCACAACCAATTGCGCGAAGCGCATTTTCACGTTCGCTTTGGCCCGTGATAATGATTACTTTTGTGGACGAATCTGCTGCTAGCAGCTCGGCAAGCGCCGCTAGGCCTTCCTCAGGTTCAGACGGACACGGGGGTAGCCCCAGGTCCAACAATACAACCATCGGGTGGGCAGCGGCAAACGCCTCAAGTGCGGTGGCGCGGTCGCCTGCCAAAACAACATCGTACTCATCAGCCAGTGCCCATTTCAGTTGGGAGCAGATATCCTGATCGTCGTCAACGACGAGTAATACTGGTTTCATGTTCGTCATACCTCCACGATTCAGCCAAAGGAAGCCAGACGCGTACTGTGGTACCTTTCCCGACCTCGCTTATCACCGTGATTCGGCCACGGTGCGCCTCGACAATTGCCCTTGCCTGGTACATGCCGATGCCGAGACCGTTCTTCTTCGTTGTGCGAAACGGTTTGAACAATGAGTTTGCGATAAACTCCTCGCTCATCCCACAGCCGTGGTCTGACACCGCAACAAAAACGCCATTGTCATGTGCGCCTGTCTCTACAACGATTTCCGAACCGGGCGCAGAAGCCTCACGCGCGTTTACAAGCAAGTTCACAACCACAGATTCGAACTGTTTTGTATCCAGCATAACCGCCGGCACAGGCGTAAGCCGTAGCTTAACGACAACTTGCGGGTCGTTGCCTGCCGACTGTGCTGCGCTTGTTACCACCTTGTTTACATCAGCTAAAACTGGCTCGATTCTTAGGCTTTGCCGTAAAGTTGTCAGGCGCCCAATCAACTGGTTAATGTGGGCAACACTTCTTTCCAATGTCTGCATCGCTTCAGCGCGGAATTCGGGGTTTTCAAGATGCTGTTGCATGTTCCGAACCGTAAGCGAGAGTGTCGAGGCAGTGTTTTTCAAGTCGTGCACAAGAAATGCAGACATCGCCTGAAACGCCTCGAGTTCACGCGATTGAATGACCTTTTCGGAAAGTCCGATGTTTTGCAGGCCGGCTGCGATATGGTTGGCAAGTTGTTGTAAAAGCTCCAAGTCCTCTGCCGTAAACGGTGTACCGCGTACACGATCGCCCAGCACAATTACCCCCTCAAATTCACCTCGAGCAACCAGCGGCATGCAAAATCTGTGGCCGCCGCTCTTGAAGAGGCCGGGATTGCTTTGGCGCAACAGTTCACACCACGGCTCTGGCGATGCGTCAATATCAATCGGGCCATGCGCCCTGGCAACCGCACCCGACAACGCGCTTGTAACTGCGCCGTTCAACTGCGCAATTTGCCCATGCTCGGAATCCAAAGCTGTCGAAGAACCAAATACAAGTGTTCCAGTTGCCTTGTCATGGAGCCAGACAGTAACCGATAAAGCTTCAAACACTTCTGAAATGAGGCCTGTTACAGCACGCGCATAGACCTTCCGGTCAAAAATGCCCGATGTACGTTTTGTGAACTCCGACCACACATGCCGGTAATCATGCAACGGGCGCTTGAAATGCCGGCTGACAAACGCCCTGGTTGCCTGCCGAACACGGTCTGAAAACAAAACAACCCCAACTCCCACTGCACCAATCAGAATGAACAAAGCGGTGACAGGTAATGCGCGTTCCCTGCCGAGCGCAGTCACAACACGCGCAACCAGGCCCGTCGCAACAAGATATCCCGCAACCAACAAAACCGTTACCGACCGCTGCAAAACTGCTGCTGAAGGGTAGATATCAACTTTCGAAAACCTGCTCCTGTAAAGTGAAAACGCCAGCATCAAACTCGCAAGAACAAGACCAATGCCGTCCAATAAAATAAATTGCCCCCTGTTCGCTGAATAAAGCACCGCTTGACTGCTCGTATAAAGCCGTTCACCGAACAACAAGCCGAGACCGAACACAGTGTACTTGATCTTCCACCGCGCCGTGCCCACTGCAGCACGGAATGTCCACTCCAGATTCATCAATGCCAATACAACCCCAAAAATAACACCCCCATGCAATAACCTCGCCGGCCATGCAAGTTGAAACACCCAATTCCCGGCTTCAGCAGTCCATACCGCGTCAACCACAAGGTTGTTCCTCGACAAAAATGCAAAACCGAGCAGTAAACCACCAAATGTCAGCAACACAGCCAGCCATTTCTTCAGCAGTTCAATTCCGTTGCCGCGCGCATACGTAATACTGAAAACAAGCCAGCAAACCGGCACAATTGACAAACATACCAACGACCATCGCTGACATGTTACCATGTACGGTACTGCATCGGCTTGCCAGCTCAACAGATGACAAACCCGCTCAAGCCCCAAAAGCAGCATGCCAATAAAAAACGACCACTCTGCTATTGTGCGCTGCCGTGGGATTAAAACGCTTACCCCGACTCCAAACGCACACACCGCAGCTATCAATTGCGTTAGTTCAAACAACCCCATCGCGTTCCTTCAAGCCAACGCAGTAAAATAGCACTTGCGTTCAATTATCGCATGTCATGCTTAAACCTCGGAGTAACCCGAGTCCGCACTCCGAACGACGTAACTTCGTCTTGGCCCCCATCGCGCCGTAGCTTTGGTAATTGAAATTAGCAAATGGAAGGTACCGAACCCGGTCGCTAAACCCGTTAGAACTTCACGCAAACTGTTCTCCCACTCTTCGCGCCCTAATCTCCTAGCCCAACAATGTAACCCAAAACCACCTAATGAACCCTTCAGATCAGGTTGATCCTACAATACACATCTCTGCCTAGCAACAAGTCGGCCGGACCCACTACCAGATACAAACAATACGCTGCGCTCGTCAAAATCCTTTGCAGTAAGGAAATTAGCCCAATATGTCCAGAGTGTTTACTCCGTACTGCAGGCATCTTGCTGGCAGGCGAAATACAGTGCGGGTGATTATACGCCATCGAGTATCTCCCCGCCCTTTCTAGCCCCATCCGCGGGCGACTCGGGGCATGACCGATTCACCCGCGAAATTTTTAGTCCAGCCTACGACTTGATACGGCTACAGCCAGCACGCAGTCCTCCGCCCGCGTGTCGTGGACTCCTACCAAAAACGCGCGTTATCGCTCGAACCGATAGAACAAAACATCGTTAAGATACTGACCCCAGAAACCCTATCAGTCTTAAAACCATGCTTGAGTAAGCCTGCCCAAGCAAGGTGACGCAAATTCATCAGAAAAAGCCGTTCTAACCATCTAATGGCACCGTGCGTGACCACCGCCCCACACTAGCTAATTACCTTCCGCCGTTTCTTCATTCACTGACCTTAAGCTCGCCACCACGCACAAAAGAAAAAACACCACCCAATAAACCTCGATCGCCATCAATATCGCGAGAAAAGAGGCGAGGAAGCCGTTGTTCTCGGGAGAGCGACTTCCTCCTGGTGATGCAAAGATGCTGTAGCTAATGCAGAGTTTGCCCGCCTGCAGATTACGCGTCGTAAAACTTACAGCCGGGCTTCATTGCATTTTCAACAACGCTCCGCCGCCCAGCATCAGGCCATTTTTCTAGCCGTAATCGTGCCAATTAATCAGCCGTCCAGTGAATTTTATAAGTCACTCATTATAAGGCACTTACGTTCCCGCGCCCAAATCTTAATGTGCAAACGAACATCCGTTCGTGGAAAACATTCCGACACTCGCTTACCACCCCAGAAAACCATGCGGTCAAAATGATATAACCTGCTGAAAATCAGGATGTTAAGTGGTATCAGGCTAACACTTTACATCGTCAATTTTACCGACACTGCAGTGGTTCCCAATCTTCCCAACTGCTCGCCCGAATTCGCCAAGTAGAAACCCTCTCAAAGCGCAACTCCGAAAATGCTGTGCGCGCTGCCACGCCTTGACGCAACTGCCCGGCCAATGGCTTTCACGCTTTTCGGCCTACACTCCAACGGGTACACGTTTCATTAGTCGAAGTGAACTGCCCGCGCAGTATATAAATGCCCTAAACCACCACTACTGGCGGACAGTCAAAATGACCCATTAAAATGGCCGTACCGGTGTAAATTCACCCAACATTCTGACCCCGAAAGCACACCCGCTGAACCTGAAAACTCGACCCAACCCAAGCGGGGTCAATTTAATTCAGACAGTATGCGCCTCGCTTCTGCTGCCCAAGTCGAGTCAGACGCAAGTTCCAGTGCTTTTGTAAGCGATTCCTTGCTTTGAGCTTGTTGCTTTAACTTGTACTGTGCGCTGCCCAAATAAAACAGCAGGTCCGCATCTTTTGGAAATTGCCCTGCACATTCACTCAACAACTGAGCTGCGTGTTGGTAATCGCCGCGCTTGTATGAAATGACACCTAAAAGTCGCGCCACATGTGGGTCTTGTGGAAATGCCTCGCGCGCCTTCAGCGCATGCTCATATGCCTTGGCCACAACGTTGAACCGGTCATGGTAGATAAATGCAAGAGCACGGTTGGCAGGTGTAAACGACGGCATTTGCTTCAAAACCCGCTCGTAAGCGTCACGTGCATCGGCATAATTACCCTGTTTTTCCCGAATCACACCCAACACCATCAAGGCCGGCACATAATCAGGGTCTTTTTGTAAAATCCGCTCGACCTTACCGATTGCGTCAACTGCACGCTCAGGATCCAACTGAATACCCGCAAGCTCGACAAACGTCTTTGTCTTTTCGGCCAACGGATTCTGTGCTTCAGCAGCAAAGATCGGTTGCACTGCTGCAATTGCGTTGCTGACCTGGCCCAAGCTGTATGCAGCCATGGCAAAATCAAACCGGGCCTGCATGTCGTTTGTGAGTGCGCTGGCGCTTTCCTGTAACAGACTGTAAGCCCACTTGTAATCACGCACACGAAATGCTAACCGACCCAACACATGCGCAATAACAGGGTTGTTAGGACTTAACGCACGGGCTTTTCGGGCTAACTCGAGCGCCCGCGTAGTATCGTTCAAATTCCATGCGTATAATTCGGCCAGCTTGACAAGTGCCGATGCCAGGTTCGGTTGAATCTTGAGTGCCTTTTCGTACGTTGCAACCGCTTTTTCAACTTCACCGGCTTCCTGATAAGCACGCGCCAAACGTAAAAGTACAATAGGGTCTTTTGGGTCGCCGCTGGCCCGTCGTTCTAAATCAGTAATACGGTCAGCACCACTGCCACTTTCATCCAGCACAGCCAGCCGGTTCCGTGCATCACTCAACCATGGCGCTGTTTGCCCGAGCAAAACTGCCTTTTGCAAAGTTGCCTTGGCAGCGGTTTCCTCGCCCAACATGTAATGCGCCATGCCAAGATGGAACAATACCTCGGGTTCCTCAGGCAGTGCCTGTGCGCTCTCGGACAACAACACGACTGCCTGTGGATACTCGGCACGCCTATAGAGCACCCAACCGAGTGTGTCCGCATAGTACGGGTTGCGCGGGTCGGAATCGTACGCGCGCCTGGCAAGGTCGTATGCGCGGTCCAGCCTGCCCAAACGTTCCGCGTACAACCACGCCAAATTGTTCTGTGCAGGCGCAAAACGCGGATTAACAGTCAAAATTTTTTCATATGCCGCAGCAGCGGCGGCATAGTTCGAATTCGCGCTGTGCAACTGGGCCAGTTGCATTAGCGAAAAAACGTCGTTTGTGTTTTGCGCAATCAACTGCTCGAGTTTGTCAAGTGCCTCACGTTGTTTGTTTGCAGCCACATACACCTGCGCAAGCAACGAGTTGGCAGCGGTTAACTCGGGCGCAATCTCAAGTGCTTTCTTTAGAACCGACTCGGCATCAACCAGATTTGTCTGTGCAAAGTACACCAGCCCAAGCAAATACGGATAAACTGCGTTGGTCGGGAACCGCGCCCATTGTTGCAAGAGTCGTTCACGCGCTGCATCGTAGCGTTTCTCGGCGATATCAAGCCGGACAAGCTGTTCGAGTGGCAAAATGTAATCCGGCGCCAAAGCCAGTGATTGCTCGAAACAGACACGTGCATCAGCATTTTTGCCCTGCTGACGCAAAACAAGGCCCTTCAACAGCGCCGGCTCGGGGTTGGTCGGGTAAAGACGTGACAGCTTTGCAAAAACATTGTATGCCTCACCCAACTCACCGCGTGCGCGGTATGCATCAGCCAATAACATGTGTGCTTGGACCAAGCGCGGATTGCGCTCAAGCACATCGGAAAGCGCCCGAATCGCAACATCGGTGTTACCCTGACGCACATTGATTTGGGCAAGAAGCAGTGTCGCCTCCGGATACTCGGGTTGAATTGCAAGCGCTTCTTTGAGCGAATCAATTGCACCCGGCAAATCGTTTATCTGCAATTTTGCCACTGCAAGACGATAGTGTAGTTGGGCAATCCGCGGATACATTCCCACTGCTCGTTCAAGCTCGGCAACTGCTTTGGCAGGTGCCCCCTGTGCAACCCGCAACTGAGCCAGCATCAAAAGCGCCTCAAGATTTGACGCGTCACGCAACAGGATCGTTTTCAAAATACCCTCGCAATCGGAAAACCTGCCATCTGCAAGCGCCAAAGAGGCAAGCCGATGCAACGCAGGTAAATAATCAGGTGCGCGTTTGGTGATTTCTTCCAACAACCTGCGACCTGTAGCTACGTCGTTATTAGCAAACTTGAAATCCGCATATCGCAGTCGTGCAGTAGATCGGATCGGCGATAACTCAGCCGCAGTTTTAAGCTCTAGCTCAGCTCCGCCGCGATCGTTCTTAAGAACCAAAAGGTTACCCAAAGCCAGGTGCGCAATGCTCGACTTGGGATTAATTTCGATGCCGCGTTTGAAATGCTTCTCTGCTCCGTCAAGATCGCCTAAGCGTACCCGAACAACCCCAACTGCAACCTGGTACTCTGCAATATCTTTTGCAGTCGGGGCGATGTTCTCGAGAAAGCGCTGCGCTTCCACAAGGTCATTCGTCGTCTGGCTACTCTCAGCAAACAAAACAAGCGCACGGCCATTGGCCGGTTCACGTCCCAATACAAACAGGGCTTCTTGCCGTGCCTGGTTTGCCTGCCCACCATCCAACGCGCATCGGCCAAACCGAACACGCACATCGAGGTCTTCAGGGGCCGCCTCCTTGAGCTGAGTCAATAGCGCATATGCACGAAGCAGCCTACCCTGCTCATGCGCCATAACGGCAAGCATTCGCAGCGCAGTCAAATTCGTCTGGTCAAACCGCAACACATTCAAACATTCAATCTCTGCGCGGTCGTAGTCACCAGCTTTGAACAGTGACTGAGCTCGACGTAAATGCCGTTCTTTGTTCGGCATGCGTGAACAGCCGGTCAAACCCAACCAAACAAATGCACCAACGACAATCGCGCCAATGACCAACGGTTTCTTATTCATGTGTAATTTCCCCATCTTAGTTTAACCACCATGCTTCAAGCCGCGCCCGGCAGCATGTCGGGCTTGGAAACCGGACCGGTTTAACTTTCGCATTCTTTGTGTCTTTTGCGCCTTTGCGTTTCAATCTCATCACTAGGCTAAACGGAACTACGCTAAAACCCGCCCAGACACATGAAGCCATGTGCCCCCACTATTCAACATACTTTGGTATGTCAGGCAAGCCGGACCGGATAGTGGGTGCATAACACCAAATTTTTACAAATCCGCTTAGCGTCTCGGTAATGTGACACCCGCGACCTATTACCCCAAAAAAACGAATGGTTCACACGGAAAATTCCGCAGCATGCCGTTCCAATAGCAATCGCTGCTCACAACTCTTACGGCGCACTGTCGGCGCCCGCGCCTTTGCTGGCTTGGCGTTCTGCGCCACGTCGCTCAGCCCGATAAAGCCAAACCAACAACAAAAAAAGTGGGATAAGCGACAGCACGAAAAAAAGCGGCCCGCCTCGACGATGAATCGGTGAATCAATCATCGTTGGTGAAATGTGGACGCACAACCACCCAATCGTGTACACTCGAAACCCGTTCCGCAATATCCCTAATGGAATCACAAATAACGCAAGCAACGCGCGCCGCCATGAAGAGTGCAACAGTAAATGCCCAGCCAACAGACTTGTTATGAAAAGCACGTAAGTTGACCGAATCCCACTGCATTCCTCGGCAACTTGGATTGTTATACCCGGTAATTGAAACACCAGTCCGTCACGAAACACCGTGCTGCCGGTTATCCAAAAAATCAATGCTGCGGCTTCCGCTGAGGCGTGTTGCAAGAAAACTTCGATTGTTTCCACCACAAATGTTGGCATTGGCACCATGAAGATGAGAAAGGCCACCGGAAACGCAATCGGCTTCAAGACCGACGCACCCAACAGTAACAGCGCACCGCCCCATAAAAAACATACAAATGCAAAAATCCCAGCCGCTACGCTGTCCGTGACAGGCCTTGGTGTACCTGCTAAACCCGTCGCGATATAGGCATTAAGCGCAACCAAACCTATTGCAAACAGAACCGCCGCTAACGCAGGCGATCCAGTCGGATTCAGCGGTATTTCACGTCGTTTCAACCAAATTAAATACGCCGAAATAACCGGAATCAACGGAATGTGTGAATGCAGCGCCTGCGTGATAGAAAGCCGCACAAGACCAATCAACGGCACAATAAACGCTAAGCACAGCAAAGCGGCGAACACCGCAAACAATCTCAACCGTTTCGACAAAGTCGCGTAGGAAATTGCTACGCTATCGGCTACGCTGCTGGGCGAAACCCGCTGTTTCTCTTCGCCTTTCACGGCTTATACTCATGAGGACACGGTGATATCCTAGAGCGAAATGCCCGCAACCTCACAAGTCCAAAAAACTATCCAAGAACAACCAAACCCAGAAATCACTGCTCCCTCACCCCCAAGCACAACAAATAACCTTACACTTAAAAAACACCCAATAGACAAAAACCTTACCGCACCCACATAGCATAATTGGAAAATTTTTCATACCTCGTTGTGGCGATATGCTACAGGCACTGAACCTGCAAAAGACAGGTTCACAGCCCATCCCTCAACAACACTCATAAACTCAAAAACAATTTACATGGATCACCGTCTCCACGCATCCCCTCCAAATTCAAGATGCAAAAACATGCCGCTCACATTGTTATCGAAGCGCCGTTCCCTACCAGCGTTGCGACTGTAAACCCACGACCATTACAACTTTAATATGCTCGGCACGGCTGCTTGTTTCCCCAATTTGCATTCCGTCGGTCACGCGTATGGGACCTATTAACCTCGCGCGACGAGTTTAAATGACCAACCCCAAAGCCTCGGAAAGCGGCACAGAGACCTGAGCACACAGTTAAGCATACGATCTGCCGAAAAGATCTGTGCCACGGGAAGAACTTTAGGTGCACCACCCATCCGCAGGTGAAACACGTCTTTACTTCGTTGTTGCTCCGGTGTTAACGGGGCACCTGCCAAAAGCGACTCTGCCACCGAACGATCCAGACCACCGAAATCGGCCAGTCTATAACCCGCATCTGCAGCCCAGTAAAGCGCCTCGGCAGTTAACAGATGATTGGCGTGAACTGCGCGCGGACACCGATTCCAGCCTTTTTTCCAAAACGTGCACCGCTCACCAAATCCAATAATAAACCACCCCGCCACATCCTCTTCGCCAATCCTAGCAAAAACCAAATGTACGTGCGGCTGGAAATTGTCCCAAATTGCCTCAAGCACTTCGACCCGACTCGGGTTTGGTAGTACACCCTGCCGCTGACAACTGCTTAACATTAACTCGAAAAAAATTCGCAAATCACTTCTCTTCCCAAATCGAATCCTTAAACCGCAATTGCGTGCCTGCTTTGCCTGCTGCTTAGCCCTTCTACTCATACGTGCTTCTATACCTGCGCGATCACCTTCCAAGTTCACTAATGCCGTGGCGCTTATGACTCCGGGTACCGGCGCCGGTAAAAACCCACAGCCGACAAGGTCTGCAGTACTGATACTGCTATCATCAGGTGGCTGCACAATTAACGCCCGCAAACCGAGCCGGCGCGCAGCGTGGCAAATCTCACCAAGGGCAGTTCTAACCACGGTCGGATTTTCTTCTACCAAAACCGGTCCCTTACTGATATAGCCAAACCGCCCCAATCGTGTCTTCTTCCACAGTATTTGCGCACCCCAAAGGTGATCTGGCTCAGCAGCCAGACCGAGCCGATGCGCTTGCCAACCTTCAACAGCCTTCACCCGAGCCCACTTGGCTGATTGCTGAAACTGCCCCAGCGGATGCGATTCCAAAAACCTATCCCACTCGAGTGCTTCGGCATCCCCGATATGTAACGCTCCTGTTACACCTCTTAGCATTCAATGTCAGACGAGTACACACCAATTAAGCACGCTTTGCGCTCATGCCAGCCGCCCAATACAGACACACTGTCCTGGATTAAAACCCGCCGCGTACGACAAGAGCAGGACTTAGCGCAACAAAGCTCGGCGAGTAACATTCGAAAAAATCGCATTATCCTGTCACACATTTACCAGTTCCCGACCAGGGCGGCATGATGCTGCGGCGAGACCATCCTTAGCAGCGCCAGTACCACGGGATGAACATGAAGTCGAGCCGGTTGACGTACAAGTGTAGCCCCACGGTGCATATAGTAGCGATCCTGGCTGTTTGCCCCATGATACGGTCGTAAAAAAACTTGCTTGACACCCTCTTCCTCCGCAGCGCGTACGCGAAGTTCGTGTAACATTAGTTCACCCAAGTTTTTCTTCAGCGCTTCTGTTTCAACAAAAAGTGTGGCATAAATCACTGTGTCCATGAGCCGATACGATACAGACACGCCCTTCAACTCATTGCCCTCATATCCGCCTAGCACAAACGGCCTGCCGAAGTCAAAGATAATATCCACCCACCGATCAAAATCCGGTTTTCTGCGTCTCTGTCTCAGATAAGTATAACCGCTACGTTTGTAAAAAGAGACGTAAACCGGATATGCTCCAGACTTCAGTTCTTCCGGCTCGTTAATTTCTCGTACTGTAAAAGTTCTGGTTGCCTGGTTGAGCAACTGGCGCTTGCGCCTCCCCAATTTCGTCACGTCGTACTCCTGCAGCCTATCGAGTACCAAATAGTTTATCGTTGAGTTACTCACAGCCGGGTCGGTAACGGCGTATTGGAAAGCCCCCAGACATCCTACAGGGGGTTTAAGACAAGCCTCGTCGAGCAGTTCATAACACAGCAATGGCCGGTAAAAAAACGGCCTAACGCGGCGCCACCAAACCTCGCCAACTCTGATCAGTCTCGCTCCTAGCCGCAATTCAAGTGCGGCGTATTCATCAATTGTCATGGGTTCCCAGTGCATACGTGCAACAGATGCCCGAAGCTGCCTAGCACACTGCCCTCTAACTGCAGCTTAGCAGCCAAGTTTGTGTATCCCCAAATTCGTCTAACAGGGTGTTGAAAAAGTGATTTTCGGAGGAAAAAACATGCAAAAATCTCAATGTTTTCGAGGGTCGGTTTTCCAAAACAGCCATTTTTCAACAGCCTGCTAATCCTGCAACCTTTACACTGACTCCCCGCCCAACCAATTGAAGTCCGCAAAAAGCAACACCTTCTAACCTTCAGGGTTTCTCGAAGTTCGCTCGAATATAGAAGTGCGATGCAGAGTTTAGTTTTTTGAAGGCAATTGAACTTTCTCAAGGCTAATATCCAGTCTATGCATGCAAACTTTTGCCCCCTCAACTCCATCTGCGCCAGTAATCACACATAAACCAAACCAACAATAAAGCTCCTTTGCAATCTCACTCAGAAGTCAAAACATGGCGTCCACATTCGTAGTTAAAGCCATCTTTATATCACCGCCCCAACTACGTTTTTCTTCACATCCGTAGAAAGCAAGCCACATCGCCTCTTTACCATTTATCGTGGCTTGGCATAAACAGAGTTTTGAATGCGGACCGTGCCTGCCACAAATTCATGAAAATTGACCAGCCTACGGCATGTACCGCTCTACTCAGCAAGATTGGTTACCACCGCAATCTGGTAAAAATGGTCTCAAGTGCTTCCCGATGCGTCTCGCAAAGAACACAATTGCGGGTGCCCAGTAAGGCGCGACGGCCATGGAGCACGCTAAACAGCCATCCACCCCAATTCAACCGCCGCAAGATACGGTTGTACCCCAACACACCACTGAGATACCCGTGCATGTGTTGCTGACAAAACTTAAGCCACTCAGCGTCAACAAATCTATCTTCTTTAATCGCCTCCGAGCGTTGAGCCAGCAACTGTAAAAATTCACGCTCCTTATCGGGCGGCAGCCTGTGCGCACCGGGGACTGGATCGGACTGGATAAAAGGTATCAACTCCATTTTAGAACTCGCGTCATCAGCAATCCAAAGTTTCACCAAAAACCCTTCGTGAAAAGATTTGCGGTTTCGGTAAACGGCTTCGTCCATAACCAATGCGCCTTGGCCATAAACAATATGCCCGCCAAGGTAATGTTCGTACCCGCCCAAAACATGCGGATGCTGCACAATCACTGCTTTGGCGCCCATTTCTATCATAAATCGGCATGTATCACGTATTCGCGGCGTCGGTACGTGAAACTCTGCCGAGCCATGCAACAGCACGATAAGATAATCAAACTCGGGTCGCCTGCTGTTCACATTTCGCACATAATCAATCAGATCAAGCGGATTGGCGCCCGGGCTGTCTTTGCCGGCAATTGAAAACTCGTGTTCGGCAACACCAAGTATCCCGACCCGTATCCGACCAAGCTGCCGAATCACAATTCGCCTCGCTTCCGCAACATCGTTTCCCGCCCCTACAGTAACTATGCCAGCCTGTTCGCAGACAGCCAGTGTGTTGCGGAGTCCCTCCTCGCCGTGATCCATAATGTGATTGTTCGCAAGGCACAACACATCTATGCCTGCGGCCTTAATCCCATTAATGCAATCAGACGGTTCACCAAACACCGGCCCTGTCTTGACAATCGGCGAAGGTCGCTCGATCAGCGGACACTCCAAATTCGCAATCACAAGGTCGGCCCGCTCAAATTCAGGCAATAAATCATGAAACAGATTCACTGCATCGCCACGCTGGAAATACGGGCGGTTACCCTCAATCGGACAAAGATCAGCACCAATAACGACAATGGGCATTTGTTAACCGCAAGAAGTAAAAGGCCGAAGGGCGAGTCCAAAACCTACGGCGCATTTAATTTGGTATCACCCGCACCAGGCCGGTAAAGCTCCCACATGCTGCGCACAAACGGTTCCCATGTATAGCCCTGATGTGTCCAGCCATGTTGGTCGCCGAACTCAGCCTCAGGGTGGTACTTCATGATCTCAGCCCTGTGAGCACGGTCGTCTTCCGTCATCCAACGATCCACGTAATCGAAAAATGCATCGTGGTTCCACTGCCGCTCTGCTTTCAACAGTCGAATGACAAGTGCCTGACCTACCCATGAACTGCTCGTATTAGCCCTGCGGTATGCTTCACTCTGGAGCTGGCTCTTTGTCCACTTGGCCGGATGCAGGTGCTCATACGGTCCCCATTGCGGCCGTTCCGGTTTCCCGGTTGCACTTTGAATACCTGAATGACCGGCAAACAACGCTTTTGCGCCAGTCCAACCCGCGCCATACATAGTCTGGTTATCTTCACCGAACTCGACCTTAGGGAACGACTTTGTTGGAGAAGCCATTTCTTCATCCCCCAACAGCAATCCAGCAAATACAATGGGAAACTTACGTCCGCTGCCGTGCCCGCCCCAACCTGGCCAACCCGGATGACCGTTACGGACAAGACCCCAGTAATCAATCCCAACTTGAACGACGTTTATTAACAGGCGTTCCTTTTGGTCAGTGGGCAAATCCAACATCAATAACAAACCGGCTACGGACTGGGCCTGTCCAACCCACTGCCCGTACCACGGCATGTTCTCCATGGGCTGTTCGAAACCGAAGAAACACGGGTTGATCCACGGCCGCTGGAAAACCCGAATCCAAGTCTTTAATTCGGGAGTATTATGCGGAGGTTTGAAGCGAGGCACCAAATCACGTCTGAGGTTCCGAGCAAAATAAATCTTCTGCTGCCGATCGCCATATGAAGGGCGGAACGCATCGGGTGGTAGGGGCTCCCTTACGCAAGTCAAAACCGCTGCCGTTTTTATCGGACTCGAATGCACTCCATCATGGTAAATCCCGCTCCCGTGATAAGGAAACTCGTATGCATCGCCGGCTTTAAGACTAATTGTTGAAACGAGGCAATCACCAGGTTTCATGTAGATCGGCGGTACTGCAACCAATTCAGGGTTCCGGTAATTCTTGATACGCGTGTCGAACGCGACTTCCGGCCTAGCTGCTGGGTTTAGCATCGAGCCGTTCCGAATGAACTTGCCCGATCGGACAAATTTCCTCTCGTTCTCGGTGATTTCAGATTCGGGTACTTCGGAGCCAACCAACGGTTTCGGTTCAATCCTCACAATCGTGACCGGGCCAACAACATAATAATCCCCGTTGACAAACTGCCCAACCGAGACCGCCCGGTCAAATTCCCAAGTGATACCATACTGGGATACACGGTCCACTTGGGTTACGCCCTGGGCCAGTGCTGCAAGGACTACCCCTACCATCTGCATTACGCATACGGTGAATACCAAAAAACGTAAACTAGAAACTAGCTTCACCTCTTGCACGTGTCGGCTAGCTACCTTTTGCACATAGACAAATTGAAGGGAAAACCACTCCGGCAATATAATTAACAGTTACTAAACACTCCGTTTCAAGTCGCCGTAGAATCAACGCAAGCCTTAGAAATCGGAGCCAATACACCCGGCTTCTGGATGTAAGCGCTTCATGTTATCATTATTCGCCTTCCCGCCTTGGCGGCTTCCACGATTGCATTTTCGATTTTCATAATCCGCAAACCTTGTTCTCCACTCGTAGGAGGCGGTTGCTTGTTAAGGTAAGCCGCAACAAACTTCTCAATAGACCGCTGAAATGTAATTGCAAATGTGGAAGGCCCATCGTTCGGTTCCAAGTTGCCATTAAGATCAACCCCACTCGCATTGGTGCTAATCAGTCCAATAGCGTCATGCATGTTGATGCCTGATATGCTTACCGTTCCCTTATGAAACACGGCATCCATGTTGAACAAACAACCGCTGGGATTCCACATTTCGCTACTCGTGATGGTCGCAGCAACGCCTTCGGCCGTTTCCATCGTTGCGATCGCGTAAACCTCAGGTAGGTACAAGATCTCCTCCGCGAAACGACGCCATGGGTTCCGGTTCTCAATCTCAGGCCGCCGGCGAGTAACAGCGAAAACGCTTATAATTCCCCCACCCAAGAAATCAACTAGGTCAATTGCATGATGCCATACCCAAGAATGACAAAATATCCTTAAAATGTACAACGGCCCCATGAATCCAGCATCCTTAATTTCCTTGACTTTCATCACCCCTGGAAGGTACCGCCAGTTAAAGTTGACACCCAGAATCCGATTGTGTTTTGCCGCACACTGGACCATGGCCTCTCCACTCTTGATTGACTCTGCCATGATCTTCTCACAAAATACATCCACACCGTGCTCAAGCAAAAATATTGTCGTCGCCGCATGTGCCCACTCCGGAGTGCAATTGGCCACAAGCTGAGGTTTCGCTCGGTTAACTAGTTCCGAAAGGTCAGTAAACGCACTGCATTTCAGTTTTCGTGCACATCTACTTGCCGCCCCAGCATCGCTGTCACACACTCCTACGACTTCAACGCCGGGTAAGCGAGCGAAAGCCGGGCCGTGCATGTTAAATCCAATATTGCCGCAACCAAGAATATCCACGCGAATTTCTTCCCCACGAGGCGGTGCGAGACTGCCAATTTTTTTGTGACTGACGCGGTTCGGCCCCCGCAAACTGAACCGTTTCCGCCACGCGGCCTCGTATCTTACCTCTATGGTGGGCATTTCCCGCTTCACAAAGCGAATCAACGGTCTTAACCTTCTCATCAATGCAGGCTGCGATTGAACAAGACGCTTGGGGTGCAATACCGCTTCCGAGACACTCGAAATCAATTGATACTCGCGCCGTTTCCAGCGGGCCATCTCTGACGGTATTGGTGCCCCATCTAAAACATAATGCATATATCTCTGTGCGAAGACAACCTCTTCAACGCCCCCCGAAGACACACCCTCTAATTCTAGATTGAAATCGCCTGTATAGCCGGTTCGGCACAAATGCTGTATCAACGGACCATAATCGCACCGGCCTTTCCCCGGCGTGAGAGTGTATCGTTTCCCAACGGCATCGCGCAAATGCACGTGCACGATTCTTGCGTTAATACACATTACACCGGCTACGAGTGGTCTGGGATCATTGCGTTGTGCGTGGCTTGTATCAAACGTGCATCCAACCCTCGGGTCATTAATGACCTCAAAGAGTCGGGCGGTAAACTTGTAGTCGCTAGCTAGTGTGTTGGTATGAGGTGCTTCAATCGAAAGCTGAACCCCCGCAATCTCGGCGGCGTCCGCTAATCGTCTGAACTTTGCTGCGGCCTTCCGTGCTGCGTCCGCCCAATCCCCCGACATCTACAGGAGGCCCAGGCTGGATTGTGATGGTATTTACATTCAGCGCTTTTCCAATCGGGAAAGTCGCTTCGATGAACTCCTCAACCTCCTCGGGGTAGCGCGCCGCCAACCCCGCCGGAACGACATTCAATGAGGAAACACGCAGCCCGAGGCTACGAAGCTGATCAAGCAGTTTATCCGTATCGCCAGGGGTCCATTTCCACGGATCTATATGAGGACAATAACGCGGACTGATACCAATATCCACCGCGCGAAATCCAAGAGAAGCAATTCTTTCCAGTGCCACGGACAAAGGAAGATAATTAAATGTAATACTTGAGCAACCAATCCTGTCTTTAAGAGCGCAGAGAGAATTGTGACTACGGTTGTTTTCTATGTCTCTGTCCTACCTAATCATTTATAAGGCAGAAAAAATCGCAATGTTGCCAAACGTGAAACACAACCAGCAGCCATAGGCAGCCGTACGCAGGCCGCTTGCGTTTGCGGCCCTCCTTTCGCCCCTGCAATCCAGGAAGGTCTGCAACGCCATAAACGGGCATTTCTTGCAGCTCAGGACCCTGCTCTGAAGCGGAGTGACCTTTTCATGCGATCGAACAGCCCGAGGATCTCGCGTCGGTGGTGCGGATGAAGCGCGAAAGCGCAAGTAAATACGGCGTAAAGGAGACTTACTACCAGTTGTGAGTTGACTTCACAAACTTTGGCCAACGCATAGGCGAAGACTAAAGGCCCTGTGAGTAACGTCACAAACGGAGAGTACAATTTCACGAACCCAAGGCCGATGTTACGAAGTCCATAACCCAAGTCAGAAAGCGTTGTATACCAAATCAGAACTGTCAGAAGCAGGCCTGCACATGCCGTCCCCAAAGCAATGCCACTGATCCCAAAGCCAGCCTTGACCAATCCTACCTGAAGCAGGACAGACACAACGACGCTTATAAAAGAAAAAAACAGGACGAGGCGTTGCCTGTTTGCCGCCAAAAGGTAGTTTAGGCCGTTCCGAAATTGACACGTGAAAAAGAATCCCACTAGCAATATTTGTGCAGAAACAACACCAGGCAGGTATTTAGGAAAGAAAACCTCATATAGCTTGGGCAAAACTGTCACTCCAAGGCCTATGAGTGGGGCGATGAAAGTCGCGAGTGCCAAGGTTGGCTTCATAACAAGCCCCTCGAGCATAGCTTTATCACTACCCCGTCCCAACTCCTCGCTAATTCTGGGATACAACACTCTGCCAGCGCTCACCGGTATTACTGCCAGCGTCGATACGACACGGGTCCCCAACCCATAGTATCCGGTCATGACGCTTCCAAGCAGCGCCATCGAGACAGCCCTGTCGATCGTTTGCTGAATAGTGAAGAGCCAAAAAATAAGCGAGATCGGAAGTCCAATCCGGATGCACTCATACAAATCACTTCTGTTGATGTGAAAGCGTACTTTCCCACATTTGCGGTTAACCATGCGCATAGCCAGCAGATTCTTGACAAGGCTGCTCAAAAAGTACCCCACCATAGCGCCCAAGAGATGAAACCTATACGCCAGTGGGACAACCAAAGCTAGTGTAAGGACCGCGCGAACGGTTTCAAAAATGCTCGTCAGCCCAAATTCTTGGTGTGCCATCGACCTTGTATAAGCGAACGTGGTAAAGAAATCGATAGATGAAACCAGAACTACCATGCCCAGCGCAGCCAATACGATTCGGTCGAGACGATGCGACAATCCGATAATCGCTGGGATGCCCAAAACAAGTACAAACCCAGATGCGAGGACAATCGATCCGTACACCGTCGATTCAAGTCGTTGTGCTTCAAATGTGTCTCCTTTGCCCACGTGATAAGGGTAGTTCTTGACAAGAGTTTCCATCGTGCCCAGGCAAAGAATCGGTGAATACGAGTTCACCAACTGCAGTGTTATAAAAATGCCGTACTCACCGGGTGTGAGCAACATAGCCAAGAGGAGCGTGCTCACAATGCCCAAACCCTTCGCCAAAGACACGGCAGAAAAAAACAACAGTATGTTTCTAAGTGTTTGGTGTTTCACGAACAAAACCGAAATTTCATTTTGCGCTTCCAAAGCGTTTGGATTTATCTGCAACGGCATTCGCGCCTGAGTGAACCAGTTTCCTCCTCAACACAGGCTCAACTGCACAGAGACAAATCGCCCCTGGGTAAAGGCAAAACGTAATGCCCTTAAAAAGCCCTCACCGACGAACGCCGTCCTGCCTGCTCAATCGCATTCTCAAGGCAATAAACGCACACGATAGAATTGCGACGGCTGACCGACTACACTGTCTGTAAATTCTTGTGTCCCGCCTGTACCTTGGATTTGTGACCCACGCGGCGTCCATACAGAAGTACTCAAGGCAGGCGTTGATTCAACTTGATAAACGCCATTCGAGATCGTCTGCCACGAAATTCGAACCGACTCTGCATCGGTCTTGCGTATGTTCGCGATATACACAAAACGATTGGTCAGAGCGCTCACTTCCCCAGCCGAAAGCGTGCGATTGTAAATACGAATATCGTCTAGCTTGCCCGACAAAAAACCGGCATTCGGATAGCGATCGTCACCCCACTCAGGCGTGCCATCGTGACTCGACGCACCTATGCAAAGCCAGTGCCGGTTCTTGCACCCATACACGCGGATCCACGGCAGATCAATAGTGTTCGTTTGAACCGGGCGCCCGTTGTAATATGCAATCGCTTCGTTCCTCACACAATCCAGGGTAAGCGTGTAAAGATTGAAATTTGTCGTCGCATAGTCTGTATCCTGCGACCACGTAACAACAGTACGCGTTCCACCGGTGGCAGGACATACAAAGAAGCTAGTGTCGTGCCACCAACCATCTCGTTTGAACCCCCAAGAGTTACTTGCCTGGTCAGGGGCAAGTGCATATTTGACATTCGCCGAACAATCAAAGATATACATCGAAGCATGATTAGTGTTGCCGCCGTCGAATCGCACCCAATAACTAATCGTTGCGTTGGTTAGATATTCAAAACCGTTGAGGTTGGTGACTGCAATATATTGAGAAAGTGGGTAGATCTGCGGAGGGTCATTGGTCATCACACCGATGATTGTGAATTGGGCCGCTTGACTGCCGAAGACGCCGTTTGTGGCCGTGATCCAATTGGTCGGGTTAAACTGCCAGCCGTGATTACCATGGCCACTATTATCAACAACCTGACCATTCGAAAAATCTTCGTCGAACGTGAAATACAACTTGAGACTTGGGTCGAAGGTCTCCGCCCGAAGACACGAAATACCAATAACAACTAACCCCACCATCATTAACTGGGGCAACGAAATGATTCTTCTCAACTCGGACCCTTTTATCTGGCTACTGCACATGTCTAGAGCGCAATACAAACCTCGCACTACAAGTCGAACCGCAACCACCACATATGCTGGGTACGCTTTATACGCTCTGGCATGCGCGGCAAAACGCGGCGATACCATATTTTTCTACAAACGAATATTACCCACTTTGCAATCGGGCTAAACATGCGGGCTTTTAACCCACCAAAGCCACGCGCAAATAAATGCCATGTGCCAACCGGGATTTCTACTCCTCCCAGGCTGGATTTGTGTTCATATTCACCCAGACCGCTGTCTATTAATTTCACACCCTCCTTAATCGCTGCTTCATTAAATTTGAGAAGTGAAACTGCGCCGATGCCGAGTTTGTCCCACGGTTCACCCACCTCACGTGCCGGTAGTTCTGAATAAAGCGTTTTACCGAGCAAAAAAGTGTACCGATTCGCCACTACTGATCCGTCAATTAACATCCGGAAAAACCTAACGCGGCCGTGCTTTGCTTGGGCCTTTACCAAAGCGCGGTTGAACTCATGCGCCATTGGCCAGGCAGCGAAATGGCCCCCTTTCCCAAAAGCCCGCCATTGGCGCGCATGCTGAACCGAAAAAGATTCAAACTCTCGTTCCACCAGGGCTTGGTCTGCCACAATATCAGTGGAAACTTTGTAATTTCTTTCAAGATGACGAACGCGTTTCATGCGGTTCTTTCTTTCAGTGCTACTGAGCGTTTTGAGATAGTCCTCGAAAGTAGGCGGCAATACGAATAAGACCTGCACGTCACGAGGTGAATAGCAGATGCGCCTAACAAGGTCTTTTATGGGTCCTAAAGTATCTAATCTCTCCGAAAACATTGAATTACAAGGCCACGCCGCCGAGACAGGCCCCAAGGCTACCCAATCGCACCGGTCATTGCGAAACAAATGTTTGGTCGTGAGGGAAAAGACCTCGCGCGCAAAGGCAATATCAACGGGCGGATTGAAAGTTTTTGGTGGGATGTTAGCGCCGACAAGTCTCCCAACAGTCGTTCTCGCCGGGCCAAATCCAAATGATTCCAAGTAAAATGGCAATATCGCGACTAGTTCCTCTCCCAGCCAAAATAGAAACAGCCGCAAAGGTTTCCCTTTAGCATAGAATTCCCACCATGTCTTAACCCAATCAAACGTCATGTAGATGGGACTACCAAGTCTCAAAACAGCCTCGTCCCAAATCGCTTGGAGGCCAGATACCTGGCTGAAATCTGTCGCCAACTGGCAACGAAGGCCCAGTGTGGAGCGTTGGCATTCGTTACCGGGTCCACAACCACGTTCTACCTCAGCAATATCATTACGCATATTTCTCTTTCCAGAACTGTCCCCCAACTACTCGGAGACGCGTATGACGTAACGGAACCCGATATCGTAGCCGAATGATGAGGGTTTGGCACTCAGGTACCGATACGCACAGGTAACTCTTTCTGCCGTGGTATAATTCGACCCGCCCCTAAAAATCTTAAATGTTCCTGTCGCGGGTCCGACTGGGTTAACCTGCAAACCTGATTCATATCTGTCCGCCCAATCCCAACACCATTCCCACACGTTGCCGCTCATGTCGTAAAGCCCGTACGGATTAGGAGCGAAAAAGCCAACTGGACTTGTATGTAAGGCATTTGTAATCCAATTGGGGTGGAAACCGCGTGTGGGGCTCACGTCATACCAATTATTGGTGTCGCTCTTATAATTCGCCCTAGCGTGAGTTATCAAGTCGCTATCCGGCCATGGAAACCGCTTCCCTTCGTACCCACCTCGTGCTGCACACTCCCATTCAGCTTCTGTAGGCAAACGATAACCTACTTTCGTGAAGTCGCATGTCCACGTCTCGAGATCATAACACGGCTCTTTACCATCAATTATGCCACGGTAATTACAATATGCCACCGCCCCATACCAACTTACATAGACACAAGGATAATTCTCGCGACCAGCCCGGCAGTAAAAAACACCATTGGAAAACAGAATCTCCGAGCCGTACAGGTTGAGGCCAAGTAGTGCATTGGTCGCCTGTACCCCAACCACAACGTTATTGCTTACGATAATCAAGCCTCGATCAAAAGCCCACTGCAAAACGTCTCGCATTTCCTCATTAGTAACCTCATGCGTTTTCATAAAGAATGGGCTTACCTCAACTTGATGAACTGGGGTGGCGTAAATTCCTCCATCACCGAGCACGTTGCCCATGGTAAACCGCCCACCAGGAATCAAAACCATGCCTGGTGGCGGATTAAATTCATGCACCTTCCAACACACGACCTGATTTGAAGCTACGCCGCGTGTGTACGGCGCCCATGCACCGCTCGTCAGATTCGAACTCCGCTCCACCACTACTTCGAAGCCGGAGCCATCATTACTCCAACACAAATAACCCTTTTGGGTTAACCACAGCCTTAATGCATTCGTTTCTGTTACGGCCCGGAAAAATTCGACGGACCCGAACGCGCCGACGCCGAGATTAAAGATCACGAAAACCCAAAACGTTTTCATTGATTCATTGAACTTCTTTGCGCTAACCAATCTGGTCCACTTGAATGTTCCGAATCGGGATGATCTTCCTCCTACAAGATATCGTCACTTCAATTGCAACCGGAAGAATTGCTGCCCATTGGTGCGCAAGGGTAGGCGAACAACCCACCGATCATCCTCGCACTCAGGCTCTTGAGTGCAAGACGCCCATCTTACCGGCGGTGATAAATCGTCTGTCATGTATAGCTGCCAGCCAACAAGATTAGTGGACCAATTAATTATGACGACATTATTCGTGACGGCGACATCAAGCACTGGATTAAGTTGGTACGCCCCCAGACTAACCGGCCCGCGGATCAAGAGGTTACCGTGGGCGTCAGTAATCCGAACACCACACAGGTCCTCAAGGTTGGGCACGCCAACAAGCACTGAGGGATCGCCTGCACCTATCGCCATTGACCGCGCCGTTAACCTATAGTCAGGAGGTGACAAATTCGTGAGCGTAACCCAACGGTTCGAAACAACGATTGATCCTGAGAGGATTTCCTCGATTGCCGCGGATGGGGTCGTGAACTTCGCCGAATTCCCAGGGTATTCTGCAGCAGCTTCCAACATAATTTCGACCATCTCGGGTGAATTGGCGTATCCGTGTGTGTATGGAATGTAAATGAACCCTGCTTCAGCAGCCGTATCCATCAACGCTTGTGTGTTCATGTACGTGTGTCGGCTCTGACTGAAATTGTCGAGGGCCCCATAAAAGTGGTTTGTGGTGGTGGTTTTTGTCGTGCCCGGCTCGCATCCAAGCCACACGAAGCCCTCATTTACTGTACACCTGACCGGTGAAACAACTTCTGCCCGGACATGCCCGTCTATGTATATCCGCCAAACATCGAATTTCTGGCGTGCCTTGACCTTGTGCCAAGAACCGTCAGGGGTAAGACTAGCCTTTGGTGTAGACAAATTTAGTACCTCTTGGCCCTGCTGTCCTACTGAAAGAAAAACAGATCCATCAGATGCTACCCCAATCTTAATATAATTTCCGACGCCGTCTCCGTGATATACCAATGTTTGGTCACGCGAAGGTTCAAACAACTTTACCGCCATGGCAACATGCCAGTCGCCCAACGAAAAATCCCAAACGTGACTATGATCTGCTCGTGCAAAAGCATTCGTTCCATTAAAGACCGCCGAATAAGTTCCTTGGAAAGCGTCTCTCGAGTAGTCTAGATTAAATCCGGTGAAATGATTGGTTCCCTGTGTATCCATGACGTTGCCTTCAAACTCGATTTGCGGTCCCCGCCCCAGAAATACAGGAGCGGCGTTTATTTGAAACAGGTCGTAGTTTCTCAACCGTGACGCCGAATATCGGGTTGTTCTGGCACCTTTAAATCCGAATGCCTGCACTGTCTGCCTCACCGGCTCGCTGTGTGATCCGCTAGGGTAGGCTACCAATTTGCTCGCGTAAGGCGAACCATCCGCATTCGTAAACATGGTCCCGATTTTAGCTTGCCAAGCATACAGTTCATTCGTCCACTTCACAGGCATATCCCACCTTAGCATAGCGGCACTCTTGATGTTAACGCCCGCTACGTTCTCTAAACAGGTCGCCGGCATGTTTACCTCCAACGTTGTTGGGAGGTACGCCGTTAACCCGGGAAGCGAGGAAATCATGGACGCAAGCCCCTTGATATTACTGTTCAGTGATAGCTGTGCGTAATTTGTGCCATCCAGCTCAACATTTAACCAAGGATTGCTCACTGTGACGGTTGCTGAGCCAGCCGGCCCTCCATAATAAATGGAAATCGCGTTTGACTCCGCCAACAGACAGTGGCTCACGGTATGGCAAAGGATATCGTGTCCCTCCAGTATAGCCTGCTGTAGATCGGCTCGCATAAAATCCCAGGGTTGAAGCCCGTCCAAGGCAAGATAGACTTTCAAGTTTTTGGCATTAGCCATGCGAACCAAATTGGTGAAAGCCCAAAACGAACCCGAGTCATCCAACCCAAAACAAACAAAACCTTTTGAGGCATTGCGCACAAAACCCGGGCTGACAAAGATACAGCCAGGACCCAAATTAACCCCATTCACCAAGTGCTCGGGCCATTGCCCATTAGGCTGGATGAGAGAGAATGCTACTGTAACTCTTCCGGCACTGCTTAGGATTTCCTCCCCTAATTGGGTTGTGTCCGAGACCGCGGGCGCAGTTAGAATGGAATTCACAATTTGAACGACGTTGTCCCCGGTATTCCAGATATGGCGGCTACGCGAGCCCACGAGCGTACAATTAACAAAATCGATAACCGAGGCAGTACTTTTAATTTCAACACTCGGCCCGCCTGAAGGCCCAGGTGACATTAAGCAAAAGAAGAAGCTAGCTTTTACATTGGTCCCACCAACATAGATTCCAGAAATTTTCGATTGTCCGAACCATGTGGCAGTAAAGCAGACGTTGGAACTATTCTGAAGCTGAAGGTGCCGAAACGATTTCGACAGTCGGCATCGTAAAAAGGTTACATTAGTGACTCTGTCAAGGTAAATTCCCGTGCCACTTGCGCCCTGTATCTCTAGATCGGCAACATGTATGTGTTGCCTTGACCGACAATCAAAAAGCCGGTCACGGATCAACCCGTAGATTACTGCTCCGGTTGCGTCCGGATTCCCAAAATCATCCCGCAAGAAAAGGCCGCCATCCCTAACGCACCATTGCCAATTGGTAAGTGAAAGCGGATCTGTCCCCCTATCGAGTAGATCGTTGTTGCGAAACAGCGTTGTTATCGAGCCCGCGCATGGCGTGACCCATACGCATCCGCTACTCGAACTATAGAGAGTCCAGTTGGTAAAAACCTCTCCCCCGACTATCCGGGGTGCTGGTCCATCCCCATATGCACGAATTGTGATCGGAACACCTTCGCGCCCAGATGCTCCAACGACCAACGTTTCTGTCCACGACGAGCCTCGCATTAGATTGATTGTCACATTTGTTCCACCATTGACCATCGTCTGCAAAACTGGCCATGGAATCGCAGAAAAGCTCGGCCATGGGTTTGTAATCGTGCCATCTCCACCAGACACGTTGGCCGCATCACAAAAGACATGATACTCGGCTGCCTTGACAATACATGCACCAAAAAACAGCACCCCAAACAAAACTGATCGCCTCGCTGGCTTTCTGGTTTTTATCAACACCCAACCCCAGAAGCTCAGAACCGGGATATAATACGGCCTACTCCTGAACACTTCGCTAGTTACCGCCACGCTAAATCACCCCACGCTTATGCCGAAGCCTTGTCAGGCGACCGCCAAAGAAGTGATGAGGTGCTAACAAATTGATTTGACCCTTCCCGTAGATAACGACTACGCGGTAAAATATACATTTCGGCGCTCAGCTTAACGAATCCCTCCTGATACGACGCGCAAATTACGCGGTCCAACAATGGTTGTTGGCCAGCCAGAACCCCGATCTGCCGACCCCTGAAACGGTCCTATTGTCCAAGCATCAGAGCGTGTTTCGCCAAAAAAGTCATCCGTAAAATAAGCAGACAAATTTGCGCCTGCGCCCAATAATGGACTATCCGAGAGAAGTCGGAAATCGAATTGTGCAACGTTCGCAAATCGGGGATTGCCTCCGTTGATACCCCGCGCCTCCTGTCCTTGTATCGCCCAGTGATACGCATCGTTGGGAGGTGCAAGGGCCTTAGCGGCGTAGTTGGAGCCGCAAACGAAATTGTAATCCGCCACCATAGTGACGTTGGTTTGCCAAGGGTAAAGCCCGTTTTGGTACCAACCGGTGCCAACTGCAATTCCGCGATTCGTTCCACACTCATAAAAAATGTTGTTTCGAATGTCCAAGGCATACGTTGAACCGTTCCCACCTCCGGACGCGATTACATGCCCATACCAACTCGAGCATCTGTAAAAGAGGTTATTATGGATCTTATCGCCGTCACATTTCATGTTCATTCCACCAGGAAACCCAATAAACACGTTGTTGCGAAATACAATGTTGGTGAACTCCGGTGAACCGTTGGTCATTGTTGCCATTTGACAGATTTGTACATTCTCAGACTGGTCGTCAATCTGCACCCAGTTGCGTTCGATTAAAACATTGCCCGTCGGAATCCACACAGGTTCAGACCCCGATGTAGAAGTCGGCAACTGAACGAAATCGGGATGATTATCCCCACCCAGATTGTAACACCAGTTCCGTCGGATAACAATGTTCCAACCGTTGAATTGAACAAAATCGCCCTGCCGTGAGGTCTCCCTGCAAATGTTAGCATCGATAACCACATTGGTTTGCCCAATGAGCTTGATAACCCCATGTGCACCGCCGGCAATCCGCTCAAACACGTTGTTAACGACCAAGTAATCCGTACCGCCCCTCTTGGCTTTGGCCGCAAACAAAACCGCCGCGTAGTCCTTTAACCCGTCGTGGAACCAGTTGTTGCGTAGTGTGATTCCGCTACACTCCCCAGATGTGGTAAAGAAAGCGGAGAGTCCAGTCTGAATGTTTGTTCCCAAGAATTCAAACCCTTCCCAAGTCCACCAATCGCATGTCTGATAGACGCTTTGCAGAGCCACATTGTATCCAACAACCGTGATGGGCAATGACAGTGTACCATTTTTTGCGCCGCACGTGCCGAGGTTAATCGGGTCCACAAAATTACCTGAGAGCACTGCCACATAATCTCCAGCCACAGCCGCGCTCAATGCTTTAGTGATAGAGCTAAACGGTTTGGTGTAGGTACCCGGATTACTATCGTCGCCGTTCCTGCTCACATAATAGATACGCCTGCTAGATTCTTCGTTTGGCCAGACACTGTACACACGCGATACGGCGGCGACATTGCCTGCAGTATTCGTCACCCAGAGCGTAATGGTGAATTGGCCCGTGGTCAGAAATGTATGGCTTACATCCGGCCAGGGCGTCCAGACCGGACGCGACCCATCACCAAAGTCCCAGAGGAAATGTTGAATCCCTTTCCAATCGGTTGTACTCCACGTACCGCTGATGCTATTTGTAGCAACAAAGGTAACTGTTTGCGGTATTTTTGCCACAGGTGCACCGTTCGTATAGGGTCGCATCACACCCCTGCGTAAAGGCGCAGACATTGCCTGCCAAGCTGGGTTGTAATTACTACCGGTGGGCTCAGCCCAGCCAAGATTATCACGCACTGTAAAGTGCGCAATCGGTTGCCCGGGTGTGACTATTGCCACGCCCAAGGCACCAACACCACACACAGGGCTGCCAGGTAACGGTGCAAGCCCATCGTCTGCAGTAAACGGTCTGCCGTCTGCACCTCTAGGCCGGTTCTCGTCTCGCAAACGTAATCTGTTACCTGCCACTTCAGGGCCGAGTATCACGTTGCCGTTTGTATTAATGTTGCCGTAACAATTGACCAGCGAAAAACCACCCTCAGAGCCAAGGCTCGAGTGATCGCCACAATCCAAAAACGCGTTGTACGTGACGGTCACGTTCGTAATGCCGTTGCCACCTAAGTACAACACATGTTTGAAACCCTCATTATACGCGCACCGATAGAAAGTATTGTAACTGATGTTCAAGTCGTTCCACCCACCCGACCATGGACCAACAAACCCAATAAACACGTTCGACAACACGTTTAACCCCCGAAAACCGCCTGCGGGATTTGTAACGCGCTGCTGGCCAAGTGGCTGCTCGATGTTCTCGAACCAATTCCAAGCTATAACAATGTTGCTATTACCATAAGTGGACCAACTGCCGGTATCATGAATAAACCCAGCTACAAAATCATAAAAGCCGCCCCCAGGTGGATGATAAACCAGTTTGTTAAGTTCGTACGCAGAATAGTAAATGGGCACAATGCAGTCATGAATATAGTTGCTCATTATAACATGATTTGCCCCCTTAATTTGTAAACCGCTGTTACCGATCTGTCGTACGATTTCATTGCCGTGTATACGATGATTGTAGCCGTTCAGGTCTATTGCCACACCCACCAGGTTTGTGAATAAATTCCGTATTATCGTGCAGTTTGTTGCACCTGCGTAAGCTGACACTACAAAATGCACGCCTGAAACACCGTTATAGTTCGCCCCTGGAAAAATGTAACTCCATGCGCTTCTGTTTGTCTCTTTCAGAGAAATACAACCATCTTGTATGTAAAGTTTGTTGGTTTCGACACCTACAATTATTCCGGCTTTGCACATGTTGGCAAACCACAGATTGCTCAGGGAACAACCAGCCCAGAAAATCTGGGCATTTGTTCTGAAGCCAGCTCTAACAAAATCCACGTCGGGCGAGTAAATTATGTCTAAGTCCGCATCGAAGACGAAATTGGTTGCCTTGGCTTGGGGCGAGTCACCTATAACACAATTACTAATCGTTGTCCAGTGGGCACTCGGTTCGATCCTGAAGAAAGCGTTCCAAGTTACGTTCTCATTTTGCGCGCTAAGCAACCGTAAACCACTGAATGTGTTGCTTGGTGTAGTGACCCGAAATGCACACGTGACTGCATTATTACTGGAAAAGAAAGTTAGGTTTGTGCGCGAATTGATATGCACGTACTCATTAAATTCGCCCGGCCCAATCACAATTGTATCACCGTTATCTGCATTAGCCGCAGCATACGCTATTGTCCGCCACGCGGTATCCCACGAGAGAGCCTTGCCTTCATTTTTTCCATTTATTGCCACAAAACGTGTAGCAGCGTAACAGGCGCAAGTCATCAAATAACACAACAAACCTGCAAAAATCATGTGGACAGAATTTAGGCTGGACAGGTTGTAGGCTGTCCCGAATCCAGACTCGCGTGTGCACCAAGATCGCGCTTTCTCCCTCCTCGACATACGTGTCGGTTTTGATTCTGCAAAAGTCATGCCACATCTGCCCGATACGCCACATGCTTCGTATGCCAACCACTTTTACAGCTCGCAGAATTTATTAACTACAAGTGTTTACCTCGAGAGTAACGCCTCTATACATGTCGCAAGGCACGCTCCAATCTCAGCTTTTGTTCCGTAACGCACCCGTTTCCTGGCCGTTCCTCTGCTAAAACGCGCTGCTGCTCAGTCATGCGAAAGGCAAAAGCTGAAGCTGCAACTGCAGCAAAAAGGAAGTTCAATTGTTTGACGAAAATCAGCACATTGCTCATCATGAAAAGGAAAACCAACATGCTGGCGAAAGCACCTGCTAACAAATCCCGATGCGATGCAGAAGCGCGGCACAGCGATCTATAAACAGTATGCACAATTGCAATGTACAGGGCGACCTTCACCCCAAACCCCAAAATACCGGTTTGATATAGGTCATAAGCATAATGGTTGTCCCAACTCCAAATTTGGGTTGTCTTGTCACGAAATGACAAGTCCCACTCAATTTCCTTTTCTAATCCCGCCCCCTGTCCGTAACCAAATAGCAGTCGGATTGGGGATTTGCATATTTCGGTCCAAGCCACGCGCCACAGCTCAAAACGGTACATGAATGTACCGCCTTTTAATGAATCTGGATTGGCGGTAGCCTTCACGGAACTGATAATCGTTTCGAAAACGCCCGGACGCAACACTAACACAAGTACAGTCACAGCCATGATCCAAATCACGGCGTTCCTGATTTTGCGTGTGCTCAACATGAGTAATACCACCGCAGCTATCGCGACCCCCAACCAAGGACCGCGACTGTGGGCAAAATAACAACCCCCAGCCAACATGGCGGTAATCCCAATGTATAAAAGCTTCCTACTGGCGGTCGAGCCATAAGCCGCCAGTACCAGAGCCAGGGGAAGCCCCATCGCCAAACCTGCGCCCAACAAAATCCGATGCTGGTATGTTGCCGTAACATCCCGTAAGTTGCGCGCCTCGTCTCCGGCTGAAACGAGTAAATCCGTTGGGTTGAACCCGGTATATTTTTCCACAAACGCCAGCACAGCTACAACACCCAAGCCAGTCACTGCAGCGCGAAGTATCTTCAGCGCATCAACCCTAGTTGTAATAACCGTAGTCGCAATGATGTAGAAACCCCAGAATTCGAGAACGAAATCCAAATACCGCTTAAGGCTACGCCCAAACGAAATGTCTGTGAAAAAGAGGGAAAAAAGGTTCACTAATCCCCATAGTAGAAAAAGCCTGGAAAATGGCACAGGAGACTTAAATCTCCCCAACCGCCGCTCTTTGAACCAGAACAAAAACAGTATAATCAGGATGAGCCGGAAAATCGTCAACTGTGGTAAAACCTCAGGCATTGGGATTCGAATAAAGGTGCTGGCAGAAACACACACCAAAACAGCGTAGGCCAAACCCGCCACGAAATCCCGTCTTAACCGCAACCAAAGCGGCACAAGCAAGGCTACAAGCAGGACTACATTAAGCATCGCGCCTACCCGCCAATGAGTCGCCTTGGCAACCCGACGTTATTAATTGCCGGCCGCAAACATCTGGCCCATATCTACGAGCTGGAATACAAGCACGCCGCAGCCCTAACGCCCAAAGCAACATCAGCCATTGTTTCATCAAAGCGTTATTAAAATCTTGGGAGTTCCCGATTTGCCGCAAAGCTCTCGCAGCCATGAGAAGCGCCAGGCGGACGCAGGCCCCGAATAGTACAGCAAGTCGGTAGCAGAAAAACCCAGTTAATCCATAGTACTTCAGCATTAATTTGCCGATGGATTCATATTTCATAAGAACCGCAAAACCACTAGGGGCTCTACTGCTCGTGCCACCTCCAACATGAGTGATCTCGGTCTCGGCTGTGTAGTAAAGCCGCCAACCAAAAGTTTGAAGAGTGCGTGATAAGTCGGCGTCCTCCGCGTACATGAAGTAGCGTTCATCGAACCAACCCGCTTGCTCCAGTGCTTTTCTCCGTGCGAGCAAGAATCCCCCATACAACTTCCTAACATACCCACTGGTGTTTGGATCCCAAACTGGCAACCAACGTGCCAAAACCTTCTGGAGCTGCCGTCCTCCGCAGACAAGTTCAATGAACACACGCCAGGGCGTTAGGTGCCATTGCAAACCCTGCTGCTGAACGGTACCGTCGGGACACACCATTTTGCAGCCAAGAGCACCCACATCCGGATGAGACTCTAGGCAACGAACAGCCTTTTCGAGAGTGTCTTCCCTGAGTTCAGTATCAGGGTTTAAAAACAATACGAATGGAGTATCAACAGATGACCGTGCTAGGTTGTTTGCTCGGGCAAAGCCAAGGTTAGCGCCGGAGTTGCGAACAAGAAACTCAGGAAACTCATTTTGGGCCGCTTGTCGGCTCCCATCGTCTGAATCATTGTCAACCACAATAACTCTCACGCCGAAAGAAGTCCGACTTGCACGAATCGACCTGAGGCATCGCATAAGCAATTCACCCCCATTCCAATTCACGATCACTATCGTCAGCACAGGTTCCATTTGCAGCTTATGCGTGTCTTACAGTGAAAGAGTGCGCTGCCTTTCGTAGCCTTTCCCCGATGAGCACAGCTAAACGACTTACTGCATTGTGGCTTAAGGCAAAACTGCCCAAGGCGGTAACCTCCTCACCGCCCATGCCCTGCTTAAAGTGGTAAACGCCGGGATTTTTTTGCGGATTGATCCCGCCTTGGTCGTACCACGTACAGCCATGTTCTTTTAGCCGCTGCAGCAATCGCCACTGCAAAAGATGTGATCCACTGGTCTTTAGGCCGGCATTCCCAGTAGCAGCCAACAAAGCAATGCCGGTGCGCCCGATGGCAGTCGCCACAACACCACTCTGTGGCACATTGCCCTGCCCGCAAATCATTATAAGCATCTTTTGTTCACTAGGCAGCCGTTGTTGAATCCGACGAAACACACGTGGGTTAACCCCCGTATCGAACCGTTTACGGGCCATCATCTCGTCGTATAGTTCGATAAACTGGCCGTAAAGCTCGTCACCTGTGCCCTCGATGACAGTGAGCTCGGCGCGTTCCGCAGCATTAAGCCTATTGCGCCATTTGGAATCGAACCGTTTACGGATCACATCAAGCTCTTGCGTCAAATCCAGCCTCAACGTACGATAAGGCAAGTGTCGATTCTCCTTCCGGAATCCAAATTCACGCAAAACTTCGAGCCAATGGACAGCCTCGAAATCCTTTGTGGTGGTCTGGGGAACGATCCGCAACATGAGGCCGCGCCGGTGCACATATTCAGACACCAGCGCTCCTATTATGCGCCGCAAGATTTCTCTATCTGCAGCGGCGCCAACACGCTGATAGCAAGGCCCCCATCGAAGATACGCGACACCAGCGCGCAAGAACGGTAGCCTAACAACGCGCAGTTGCGCCAAGCCGACGCACTGCCCGTTTTCCATCGCAACACAATGACTTAACTGCTGCTCGCCCCACGAGACCGCACCGTAAGCCCAAGTTTGATAAAAGTTTGCATCAGCGAACTGCTCAAGCAGCTTGTTCCATTGGACCTCACTGACTCGATCCACGACGACATCGAAAGAACGTGACTTATTACTAACAACATGTGGGAGATGTTCAACTATATCCTGCATACTTTTCATTTGCGCCAGATTTGAGTGTTGAACGCACGCAAGCCAGCCCGACATGCAGTTTTCCCCAGCGCCCTAGCTCAGATATTTCATAAGCTTGCAATGACGTCCCGATAAAACCGCTATAGCCATCCCCCAATTGCAGGACAAACCCGCTTGCGTCGCCAGCATCGAGGTCGGGAAATTGTTCGCACGTGCCGATGGTTGGGCCGCTCTGGCCCGAAGAGCAGCACCCAACATGGCTGACTTGGAACTGCGCCTCGAGAAAACGCGTAAAACACCTTTCTAGGTGCGACATGTTGCAAGCCAACGATACGCGCCAAGGATCTTTAACTGGAACTCCAGCAATTTAATGCCTGGGTCCGATTGTACTCGTCCGACGACGAATTCATTAGATTCACGAAAGGCAAGGCGTGGCGACGACGAAAAAACGCGCTGATAGCCGACTGCACGCGCTTGTTCATCTAGCGCAGGGGTACGCGCGCCAAACGGGTAGCTAAAAAGTGTAACCGGCTTCCCCAACACCTGCTCCAAGTCATTCTTTGATTGAAAAAGTTCGACTGCGGCTCTCTGAGGTCCCACTTCGATAAGATGGGCATGGGTAACCGTATGGGAACCGATCGTAACCTGAGGATTTTTTGCCAGTGTGCGGAGCTGCTCGGCCGTCATCACCCACTCTTCATTCACAGTCTTGCTTGGATTCCGCAACCACGAAGGTCGTTGCCCGAGACAACCGGAAGGTACAAACACGGTCCATGGGATTTTACGTTTCATCAACTCCGGCACAGCATTTTCCAGCACACTCACGTAACCGTCGTCAAAGGTGACCGCCGCGTAGAATTTTCCCCGGCAGAGCGCAGGTACTGGATCAATAGCGACAGGCTCGGCAAACCTCAACAACGTGTCCAGTTGACAGCCGAACAATCCCCGTTTCTCAATAGGTACGCCATGATAGTATAACACAACGCAAGCTGGTGGATGTTCCCGACCCAAAACTCGCGCTAAAGAAGCACGCCAGACATCAAATAACCTGACTGCCAGACTGATAAGAAGCTTTGCCTGCGGCTTTAGCCGTGCCATTGGTCAAACCAAAGTTTCAATGTCAGAATCCGAATCATGAGCCAAATGTCTGGTCCGCTGTAATCCGCTGGATTCGCCCGAAGCTCTTCTGGCCGTAGCACCCGCCGGAAAAAATCAGTGGCAAGTGCGTTTGGTCGCTGCCAAAGCTCGCGAAGTTTGGCACTATGCCGAACATAGTAATACCAATCAGGCCATGACCCGTCAGAGCTAATTGAATGCTTCCCAACACGCAGCTTGGATCTAAATCGCAGCCACTTGGTCGAAAGACACTCCCGCAACAGCGAGGCGTCCAACGGAGCGCCCGTGTTTGCGTCAGGAATCCTAAGTACCGATGCCGGACAAAGTCTGCGCGCAACCGCCAGAAAAATGGACCGGTTCAATTTGAATCGCCACGGGATTTTGCGATACACCTCTAGTACACCACGGTCCACAATTGGTGGGCACCAACCGGTAACACGCTGAGGCACGACACGCTGTTGATTGTCGCCCTCATAACAAAGAGGAAACGTGCGCCTGGCTTCCACTTGAAATATGTCAGCGTCGGACCTTTGTGCTTGAAACTGGCTTGGCACCCGTGATTCCCAACGCTCTTCGATTTGTTTTCTGTACGCCGTGGGACGCTGATGGTGGGTGAAATAAAACTGGTGACGGTAAGGTGCGAGCCATTCCCGACCTGTCAGCCAATGCACAGATCGGTTAAGTGGCAAACCCTTGAACAGGTAGTCGCAATAACATCCGGTTAACAAGTTCGGTGTGCCTTCCTCCCGCAACCGGTCCACAATGCCAAGGAAATGGTTGTTCGCAATTGTCCCCATCCCACCAGAGATACGCACCCCTAACTCAGCATTCTCACCATAATACTCGAACGGTCGCTGCCACGCTTTAAACGGCACACCCATGGCCTCTGCAATCGCTTTTGCTGATCTAAACTCACGATTCGGCCTGTCATAGCAGCAGAAAGCAAATGTTTCCTCCCGGTTCTCCACGCAAGCAAGTATAACACGCGAATCCAAACCGCCACTAAGTGCCACCGCAGTTCGACCCAGCCGGGGCAATGTTCTCCTCAGAACGGCATTGCGAAGTGCAACTGCCAGTTCCTCTGCAAGCTCCGCTTCATCCGCAGAGCAGCTTCCTACCAGCATCATCTCAAAATAACGGCGGCGCTCGACAATCATTGGACCGTCCGGAGTAATCTGAACCGTCGCTGTGGTGCCAAACTCCAAAGCGCGGATTCGGTTGTAGTAGGTGTAGGGTGGAGTCACGGTACTTGTTAACAGAAACTCTGTGAGAGAAACTTCGTCGAGATTTCTCTGTTCACCCGTTACAGCGGCGAGCACATCAGGATGCGAGGCGAACACAGGCGGACCCGCCACATCGAGGTAATACACCGGAAACACACCAGCAGGGTCAGTAATCAAATGACATTGAGAACTGTTAGGATCGTAAACAAACAGAAAATAATTGCCACCGAGCCGCTCCAAGCCGGCTAACCCCTGCTGGCGGTAAATGGCGCACAGGGCCTTGCTCGCCAAACCACCATCACCTGGCATTGCTTCCCCTACCATCCACTGGCTCTCATCCAGACAAACCCGGCCCGCAATAGCAACAATTATCCCGTCGCGACTTTTGTACGGGGCCCAAATAGTCGGATCCCCCGTGAACGTAAGCCCAACTCCGAAGGGGAATTCTTCCAAGGCCGCACCCTGCACATGATGCATAAATTTAAGCAGCTCCAAAGCCTTTGCGGTCTGCCGTAGGTTCTGCGGCCGAAAGTCGAGAATGAAGTCACCCATGAATTCTAAGCGTTGCAAACCATTTATTACGGGGCTACTGCAAGTCTAGGATCCCAACCAAGTTCACGCATTGCCTTTGTGCAGTCGTACCGCAAATCTCGGGTTGCTGAGTTTACAACGTATCGCGTAAGTTTGGGCGCTCGCTGCTGTCTGGTAATCCAGTATAATGCTTCCAAACCAAAGGCGGCGACCCAAAGCAACACCGCCGGGATACGCAAAAACCTGCACTGCATGCCAAGCTTTTCGCAACGCCGCGCCAAAAATTCCTGGACGGACTCGCTCTGATCTCCACAAACATTATATATCCCTGTCGGAAATGATTCACGCTGCAAAACACCAGTTATCAGCTCAGCAAGCACGTCAACCCGTGTGTAAGGCAAATGATTTCTGCCGGAACCGATAAGCAGGAAAATACGCCCACCCCGAGTAATGAACGATCTGGAAAAGAGTCTCTCGCCTTCTGCCGAGTAAAGAATACCGGGCCGGAGAATGAGTAACTGTGGGTGTCCATTCGCCGCCCTCGCAAGCAGTCCTTCCTCAGCCAATATTTTAGAGCGAATGTAAAATTCCCAAATGCCACCCTTCGCAACCGGAACTTTCTCATCAACCATTTTGTCTGCTCGACACGACATCCCGTACACCGCCAAACTGCTAACGTGGATGAAATGCTTGCATCCGGCAGTTGCTGATGCATCGTACAGGGCTAGTGAATGCTGCACATTCCGGCGTTCGTAATCAGCCCACGTTTTTGCCCGCGCAGCATGGGCACAATGCACGACATCATCAACACCTTGCACCAGCCGGTTAAAATCATCCTGCGTAAAATGGTCGAAGTCAGCGTAAAGTTTTCGAATGTGTGTGTGCGCGGGTAGCTTATCAGCATTGGGGCTACGGCGGACTTGTGCGATGATTCGGAATTCCCCAGTTTCAAGAAGCTTTCGGCAAAGTGTTCTACCAAGAAAGCCGGATGCACCAGTAACCAATACAGTACGTAAAGGATTACGAATTTCAATCGTATTGCGCGTCAGCGATTCCGTTGAATGTCCGTGTTCAGTCTCGCGCGTTAGAAAAGCGACTGTTCGTTGCAATGCAAACGTAGTGTCGAGAACAGAGTCAGGCGGAACAGGATTTTCGCATCTCCCTGCCAAATGCTCATAATACGCAGCAATGAGGGCTCTGGCGCCCGGATTTTGCCTGATTTTGCCGCGCGCAAATTTCCAAGCGGTGTTCAGCGTCCCAAATTCCAACTGCCATGCCAGGCTAAGATTGTTATATAACTTCCGTAAGCTCCGCGGCCCGAAAACTGTCTCCTGCACAGCTAGAACCTCCGTTGAATGGTCTATCGTGCAGAGAAAGTCCTTTGCGGCAACAAACGTGACACGCCTAAACGGTTGTATCCCCCGAGACACCGTGATACAAACCAAAGTATTTGCGGCTTTCCACGTAACTCTTAACTGTTCACTGCCACATGCGTCCAATTTTGTCACGTTAAGTGCCAGCGGACGACCGCTCAAAAACACAGCCAACGACATCGGATGAACAAGCGCATCCACAAGGATGCCCCCGGGAAGGGTACGCTTCCAGTGTGTGTCCGGGAGTTTATTCGCATCGGAATAGTCAGACTCCAAACCATAGAAGCAATCGATGCTTAACGGTACTGCGTTTCCAGCCCGTTTAAGCAACTGGCGCATTCGCATCACTGCCGGCTGGAAAAGGAGACTGTGATCAACACAGAGCACAACTCGCGCGTCACTTGCCAACTCGTACAACTTGCGCGCCTGTTCAAGGTCAAAGCAAAACGGCTTTTCTACAAGAACATTGGCCCCTGCCTCAAGGCAACGCTGTACATGTTGAACATGATACTGTGGGGGCGAAAGGACATGTACTGAAAACGGGTGGACCTCTGACAACAACGTCGTTTCGTCATGGAAACTGGCCTTGAGGTTATACCTCCTGCGAAATAACTCGGCCTTGCCCGGGAGCGGATCAGCAACGTAGATTTCGGCTGTGGGTTCTACTGCTTTTATCGCCTCCACATGTGTGTCAGCGATAAGCCCGCAGCCTACTATCCCAATGCGCTTGGCCATTTTCAAATCGTCAGAAACTAAAGGGTAATGAAGGCCAACTGCCTGCGAAGTCTCACCGCCAAATTGTCTTCCTGCCCAAGAGACGGTTCAGTTGCTGACGGCGTACATAGCGGATCAACTCACGGTCTTGGACTCGGGGCATATCAGCAAAGTATCCCATCACAAAACCGCAGAGCTGGCCCAAAGCATTAATGCGTGTACCCCTCCGTACAAACCTCCTCAGGCATTTCAAAACCAGAAAAATCGGGTGATAACCGATTGCGTTGGCGCCGAGCCCGTCTTTCAATCCGTTACGCCACGGTCCGTTAGCCTGTCCCGTTGGCCGCAGGTGAATAACCTTAAGTGAACTGATGCACCGCGTGTCCCAACCCAGCATTCGTGCTTTCAAGTTATCTACGCAATCGAACCCCGTCACACGTGGGATACCGCCTATTGCCTCCCAACAGGTCCGCCTATACATCTTGGCAGCACCACGAACATGAAACTCCGGATCATTCGGTGAATCGAGTGTGAGGATTCCATTTTCCAGCTTATAGATGGCACCACTGCAAATGCCGAGACGTGGGTCTTTCTCGAACTCAGCCATAAGTTGTTCGAAATAGCTTCTCGGTAACAGCACGTCCCCATCCAGTTTTACGACGTAATTCCATGGAAGCAATCGTCCGCGCGAAAAACCATCATAAAACGCTTCTGCAACCCCAACTCCTGCTTGCCGAAAACCGCGATCCGGCCTCGCAACAACTTCTATCCAGGAATATCTTTCACTGAAGCGTTTGGCCAACAAGCCTGTGCCATCTGTCGAGCCATCATCAACGATCACCCACTTGATTGGAAGAAGCGTCTGGCTGATAACCGATCTGAGGGTTTGTTCGAGGAACTCCGCCTCATTTCGAACCGCAGAAACTATAAAATAGTCGCGCTCCATTGGGCAGAGAGAATCATGCGGCAGGATGCAATCAAAAATTTACATCTGGTGAAGTCAATGCATCTACTACACTCAGATACTTATTTTTTGCCGCATCCCAAGAATTACGTGCTACGTATTCGTAGCCTTTCGCAACTAACCCCGCGCGCGTCGCTTTATTCCCAATCAATAACAGCATCGCGTCCGCCAATGCATTTTCGTCCCCCGATGCAAAAAACTTCACAACTGAATCATCGAAATAGAAGCGATCAATCTTGGTATCTGAAACAACCACCGGCACACCCACGGCCATGAACTCCAAGATTTTTGTGCTGTATGCCTCGTTACCAAACGAATCTGCACGCTTTGGCACAACACCAACGTCTGCATTTGCCATGATCTCCACGATCTGATCCGCCGGCACTGGATCGAAAAAGCGCACCTTGCCGTCAAGGCCCAGCTCAGAAGCGAGCGCAACCAGCTCCGGTTTCATGCTGCCATCACCATAAATGTGAAACTCAGCATTGGGAAACTTCTGCAAGACCTTCTGAAATGCGCGAATTGCAATGTCCACACCTTGGTGCCATTGCAGACCGCCTGGAAACAAAACAATGATACGGTTGTCTGTCCGGGTTCGCCGTCCCGGACGGAATCTGCGCATGTCCACGTAGTTTATAAAAACCGAACATTTGACAGCCGATGCGGCACGCTGGGTGTATTTATCGAACCAAAGATGATTGGCCAAAATTACATGGTCAGCAATTCGTGCGCACAACCGCTCAATAAACAGCAATGCCTTAACGGTTAAAGCCCCCCGCGATACGTTGAACTTGCTCACGTAAAATTCGGGCAGGATGTCGTGAATATCCAAAATAACCTTCGCCCCCATCAGTTTTGGGATTAAAGCTGAAAAAACGAGAAAATCCGGCACGTTGTGGACGTGCACAAGATCGTATCGCCTCCGCAAATGATTTCGAACAAGCCAAATCGAAGAAGCCAAAAGGAAACGGGCAAGGGGCATGAGGTAGTCCAGTTTGGCGCGCTGGCCCTTCGCGGGCCTTGCTTGAATCCGATATAAATTAACTCCAGCAACGGTCTCTTTCTCAGCCTGTCCCCTACTCCGACTGAGCGCCACAACATCTACGTGGTCACCGCGCTCGGCAAGCGCTTCGGCATACCGCATTACCCGATTATCGGTCTCGTAGTGTGAATACGTCACCATGCAAACCCGTTTTCTAGGCCTGAAACTGATCGCCCTGCAAGACTCGCGAACATAGGCGGCAACCTGGCACGGAAGCGCATGCCAAAAACTAGTTCCGTAGTTTTCTCGTATATATCGGAGCAACTCGGCGTAAAAAGTCACCGAGACCGACCGGTCAGCGCGTTGGTCGCCGTCGAAATGCAGATAATCCGGATGGACGTCAACCAGAGCCATTCCCCCATGCCGGGCTATCCAGTCGAGTTTACGACGCCAAATCTCGTTGGTCTGTTCCCGGAAAAGCAAAAACACTGTCAGGTCCTGCGGCAACGTGTATGGAAGCTCGACGTAACCGGAGCGGAACCGACTGGTATTCTCCGTTGAGGCGGAATTCGGCTCCTCAAGCATATCGCCAGGGTCGTTACCAAGCTCGCCTGTCAGTGGGCGCGCTTTTGTTGCGGAACAGTTTCCAACCCAGAAAGGAAAGATGGTGCCTACACCTTCAGGCTGCGGCTCAAATGGGTCGGTGTCGAATGTCGAGGTGTCATATTGGATGTCAAGCTGATGCAGCCAATCGAGTTGGTTAAGCATGAAACCTGCCCGGAAACCAACAGCACCCCATTCATTTAGGTAACGGTTAATTTTGGCAGCGTGCTCGCTAAAACTTTTTCTCGAATTAAACAGCTTGCCATCGTGGTAAAGGTCATGCACGCCGACTTCGAACCCGTTGCGCACAAGTTCTCCACGTAGCGCAGCCGGCACACGGTACTCGCCTTCAGGAATAAAATAAAACGCGGAGCGGAACCCGAGCTGCATTTCAAGTTCCATCAACGGCCTCACTTTTTCCAAGCCAGCTTCACCTTCGACATCATGCGTTAAAACCAGGGCAAACTTTTTTTCATCGGGCCAACCCGGCCAGCCGGCAGGGGGTTTTTCAGACCCGGGCAAAATCGGCCAAACATCTCGATGCCGACGGAGTGCGCGCATAGCTACATACCGCCGGACTGCCATCCGTACATGCCACGGGAGCATCGGCTTTACGGTATAATAGAACCGCCTGAAAAGCATGGTCTGCGGTCGGTCAAACCCAAAGTGCTAGGCAACACAGCAAGGCGTAACAGCACAGCTCAATAAGCCGGAAAAGTAAATCTAAAAGCAGTCAATATAAGCTACCGCCGCGCAGTACATCTTTCATTAAACGGACCCAGGCCTTTACCTACGGGGGTTTGGCCCGGCTTTGGCAAGGCAGACTCCGTCCCCGTCAATTCGCAGGTGCGATTGACCTTGTCGAGCCAAGCAACGTTGGCGCATTTGATTTTTGTTCTTCGCGGTGTTGCCAACCCCAAAATTTCTCGGAGTAACCCGCGAATAAGTGCCGAGGTTAACCTTTTTTGCCCCGAAAACCCCGGGGCCATTCACCTAAGCCGCGCAAATCTTCGGTGCAGGGCTACACATCCCCGCCTCCGATTATTTTCGCAGCTCGCTTTGCCTATTTACGATTCCTCCTTGCGTCTCATTCTCACCCTCTGACTTCAACCTATCATTTCCAGGTATCCGACCTTGACAGTTTTACAGCCTAACCCTCGGCAAAAAATTTCTATAGTTCCTGGCTTAGCCGCTTCGGCAAATACTCACGGTACTTGTTCAGCACCGCACTGACGTTTGCATTCGATTCATGCAGCAACGCAGTTGCACGTTTAACAAGTTCCTGACCAGTTTTTTCAGACTCGATGACCATCAATACCATGTCCATGAACCCCGCAAGACGCGGTGTGATGCTTGTTTGTGTCACCGGCGGCATATCAAAGATTATGTAATCGAAATCGCTCGCCTTCATTTTAGGCACCAAATGTGCAAACCGTTTCGGCAACACACGCGGCAGTTTTTGGTCGTTTGTGGCCTGAACCGAAACCAGGTAAAGATTGTCTTGGATCATTGCGTCATTGCGTTTTTCAGGCTCGAGTGCGTCAGCCAAACCGCAGGTGGGTTTACCCTTGGAAAAGTGTTGTGCAGCGCCGTGCTCAGGGTTCATATCAACCAAAAGGACGTTTCCGTCCCCCGTTTCAGAAAGTGCAGCGGCAAGGCCGGCGGCAAGTGTTGAAACACCAGCACCGTGCGTGCAACTTGTCACAGCCACAAGTTTCGGTCTGTGCGTCATGTTCCTGACCTCAAAATAGGTGATTAACCTGTCGCGCAGACCCTCGTAATACGGACGCAACCTGTGGTGCGGGTCCCACGGCGCAATTTCGGTCGAACGCAACTGCGGAACGGCTGCACTACTAGTGGGCGGGCTAACATCGCCACCCGACTTGCGTTTGCCATTCCTAAACAACAGTGGCAGACGCAGCAGACCATCTGCGTTTGTGTCCGGAATTGACATCGAAAGCGGAATCCGCAGGTGACGTTCCACATCAGCCACACGTTTGATGCTTTGGTCGAGAAACCGTTCTGTAACGAAAGCTAAGCCGAACCCACCAACCAAACCGAACACAAGTATTAAGGCAATCGGCTTTAGCAGCTCTTTAATCCTGCGCACCGGCGGCGATGGCGCCTGCACAACACTTATATTTGTGATTTTGCCGGGACCAAGTGATTCCTTCACACGTGCCTGCTCGAGACTGGCCGTGTAGTATCGGTAATTAGCCTCTTCGAGTTCTTTTTTCCGCTGCAGTTGTATGATTGTAGGCTCAACTTCAACAATCCGGCTTGCCTCGGCCCGTACCTTGTTCAGTTGCTCGGTAAGCACACCAATCTTGGCCTCAAGCGCGCTTACGCGGGATACCTCCGCAGCCAAATCGTACTCGGTTTTTGCTTGCGCTGCTGTGGGCAATATGCTGGCGAGCAACTTCGGATTTTCCTGTTCGAGCCGCAACTTGTGCGCCTGCACATCTGCAACCTGTTGACGCACAATTTTTAGCAACGGATGCGCCTCGGTGTAGCGCAACTGCAACTCGGCTTGACGCTTTAACATGGTGTCAAGCTCGGCACAAACCGCGCGATATTCTTCAATAACAGCGGGTGGCACAGCAGGTTCATTTGTATTGGCTGTTGCATTCACAGCCAGGAGTTTCTCGATTGCCTCAAGTGCGCTCCGTCTGCTGGCCAACTCAGCTTCAGCAGCAAGCAGTTCATCCTGAATCTTGGCAATCTGCCCAATGTAGGAACGCTTTGTGTCGTCAAGCGAAATTATTTGTGCCTCGGTTTGGAGCTTTTTCAATTCCTGCTCGGTTTGAGCCAGACGCGCGCGAAGCTGGTCCGCTTGTCGCGCAAAGAAATCGTCCAATACACCCACACCGAGGTGAATCTCGACATGCCGTTTCAAATACGTCTCAACAAGCGCACTCAAGACAGGCTGCACAACCGTTGGGTCCGGATGCTGATACTCGACACGTAAAATGTTGCTGCGCCTTGGAACTTCGACGGCAAGACCGTTTCGGACAGCACCCGCAGCAGCAGCGCGGTTAGTTCCACCCCCTAACGCAGCCAAAATTTTCTCCGCACCTATCGTGTCAACCACATCGTATGCAAGGTCCAAGCTGGTCAGGATTTCAATTTCCGAGTTAATGATGTTTTCGCCTCGTGTATCCGGGCTTTTAACCTGTGCATCATTTGCCTCGGGTGAAATGGACCGTTCCTCGATAATGTACCGAATGAGAATTTTTGCCTCCGAAACGTACACCGGCGGTTTCAGGAAATAAAATGCGCCAGCAACCGCGATCGAGGCCAAAAAGATCAAAATGATCTTCCATTTGTGCCGGAACACAATGTAGTAAATGTCAGTCGGGGTAAGTTGGGCGTGCGTAGCCTCAACCACGCTCGCCTGCGTTGTAAACGACTCTTTCATGACATTTTGCAAACTGGCCAAAATCTCCCGTACGACTCACATCTTTTCACGATTTCACGACACGTGCGGATAAAGCAACGCGCCGATCAACCGAAGCACCGGCACCGGCAGCTTTTGAAAGATGCGATTGTACCAGCCTTCCGCACCATCCGCTTCGGTAACAAATGCACCCCTGGCCATGTCGAACTTGTAATACGCAATTTTTTCCTCCTGCGCGCCGAACCCGAGCTTGAACCGCCGTAATCCATCGTTTGCAAGCGACGTTCTGCCAAGGTGCAAAGTGTCGAACCTGTGTTCGGCAAACCACTCGATTGCACGCCACATCAACAGGTTGTTGGGCCGCAACTGCTGGAATGCATAATCCGATGCACCGTACTTGTATATCGCACGCCGGCCGTGGTGCAGGAAAATTGCTGATGCAATCGGCCTGCCGCGCCACCTGGCAGTTGCGACAAAACCAAGCCCGTGCTGTAGAACATACTGCGCAATGTTCCTGAAGAAACCGTACGGCTGGGGCGGCAACCCGTGTCGCCGTCTGGTCCGGCAATGTAAACCGTAAAACACTCGAACAGCCTCAGTGTCCGTACCGAAATCAATCTCGACACCCGACTCCTGTGCCTTGCGAATGCCACGCCGCACCGCCCCATCCAACTTGTCGAACAGCGACTCCAAACCATGCCGAAGATTGATGACATGACCGTAAAAAACCAGCGAAGGCGCCGCCTCAGACAACGGACTACCATTCCCCCTAAATTCGATATACCGGCAACCTGATTCGCGCGCCCATTGAAACGCAAGCTTGTAAAGCTCGCTTCGGTTGGCTTCCCGCCCGGCCAACATATTGCAAAAATCTGTGAAAGGCAGCGACACGGCACGCCGACCTAGGAACGGACTCGAAACTTTCATTACAGGCAGCAGCCCGACAAGGTCACCCCCGTAAAAGTGTGTAAAATAGGCGGGTTCATGTCCGTAGGTGTCAACCAACACGCGTGCCCAGGCTGCAGTATGGAAGACCGACCGGTCCGCGTGCGCGGTCAACAGCGAATCCCAACCCGGATATTGGAGCGGGTCAACCTGCAGCAACAAATGCCGCCCCGCAAACGCTTGCGCGCGTTTGAACCCGCCGTTCGATGTCATGATTGGTTTAAGCGACACACTCATGGTGTTCGCGCCGATTTACCACCTGGTCAAGTTGCTCGCACACATAGCAAATCTGTTCGCGCGTTAATTCGGGATACATTGGCAATGACAGGAACTCGCCTGCACACCGTTCGGCAACCGGAAAAGCACCAGGACGGTACCCGAGCCAACCGTAAGCCTCCTGCAGATGAATCGGAATCGGGTAGTGAATCCCGCAACCGATACCGCGCCGGCCAAGTTCATCAAGCACATGATCGCGTTCACAAACCCGCACAGCATAGACATGGTAAACGTGTGTGTTGTACGGCGCTTCTGCAGGGGTGATAATGCCATCGCCACCGGCCAAAAGCTCATTGTAAAGCTGTGCATTGGCCCGGCGACGCGCATTGACATTGTCGAGGTTCTTCAGCTTCACCCTGAGGACAGCGGCTTGGATCCCGTCCATACGCGCGTTCCAACCCACCTTGGCGTGGACGTACTTCCGCGCCTGACCATGATCACGCAACATCTGGATCGCAGCACGAAGCTCGGGATCATTCGTTACCACCGCCCCCGCCTCACCAAATGCACCGAGGTTTTTGCCAGGATAAAAACTGAAACAGCCTGCAACGCCGATCGTCCCGGCCTTTCTACCCTTATAAAGCGCGCCATGTGCCTGGCATGCATCTTCAACAACTGGGATATTGTACTTTGACGCAATGTCAATGATCGGGTCCATATCGGCGCACTGGCCAAACAGATGCACCGGAATAATAGCTCTTGTCTTTTTTGTGATTGCGCGTTCAAGCAAACCCGGGTCAAGCGTGTAAGTACGTTCGTCAACGTCCACAAATACCGGCCGTGCACCGCAATAACTGATGGCCTCGGCGGTTGCCATAAATGTGTTGGGCACTGTTATGACTTCGTCACCCGGCCCAACACCCAAGGCAAGCAACGTCAGCCAAAGCGCGTCTGTGCCGCTGCCGACACCAACGGCAAACCGCGCGCCGCAGTACGCGGCAAATTCATCCTCGAACCTGGCGACAAACGGGCCCCCGGCAAATGCATTGCAGTCAATCACTTCGCCAATTGCCGCCTCAAGCTCCTTACGGAGCGGCTCATGATGCGCTTTCAAATCAAGAAACGGCACCTTCATAACGTTCCTCCTCGGTTAACACTTTAATGACGCGCGCCGGGTTACCCGCCACAACAGCAAACGGTGGTACATCGTGCGTTACAACACTGCCTGCACCAACCAATGCACGCTCGCCGACCGTAATACCGCAGAGCAACGTTGCCCCGGACCCGATTGACGCGCCGCGCTTGACCACCGTCGGAATGCATTTCCAATCCTTCTCAGTTTGCAGTTTACCCTCGGCATTTGTCGCACGCGGGTAAAGGTCATTTATGAAGGTCACGTTGTGGCCCACAAACACTTCGTCTTCAATTGTCACACCTTCACAAATGAACGTGTGACTCGAGATTTTGCAGCGGTTGCCGACTTTGGCGCCTTTCTGGATCTCCACAAACGCGCCTATCTTGACCTCATCGCCTATCTCGCATCCGTAGAGGTTTACAAATGCCCCTATCCGGACGTTCTTGCCTAGCTTAACGTCCGGTGCAATCCGCTGCAGGTTTTCAAGTGGCTGATTCATGCTGCAATTTGTGTGACCTGGTGGTGAGCCGCCTCCTGCAACTGCGCTGCGCGCACCTGCCATGCTTTCCGGTCAGGTACAACAAGACATGCCCCGTTCTGTTTGAGCGATTGCGACGCCAGTTCCAGCACCTGCACCACCTGCAACCCGTTTTCACCAGATGTACGCGGTGTTTTACCTTCGCGGATGCACTCGATGAAATGCTGGCACTCGAGCTTCAGCGGTTCGTCCTGTTTGATATACGGAATGTAAACGTCGCCGTAATGATACGAGTATTGGAACTCGGCAAACGTATCGTAATGCGGGGGCACCTCGACACGTGCATCGTAAATCTTGATCTTTTCGTGCATTGCAACATCGTCATAAACAATCATCCGCCGCGACCCAACGAACGTCATTTCCCGAACTTTCTTCGGATCGAGCCAACTGCTATGGATCGTGGCCGCCCGGTTCTTCCTAAATGAAAGATAAAGCGTGCTGACATCTTCAATCCCAGGTGTCACATGTGCATCCCCACGACACGAAACCGAGATCGGCATCTCCTCCATGATATAAAGCACAATCGAGATGTCGTGCGTGGCAAGGTCCCACGTGACATTGATGTCCTTTTGGAACAGACCGAGATTGAGCCGACGCGCACCTATGTAACGCAGCTCCCCAATGTCGCCCCAATCAATGATTTCCTTGATCTTCAGCACCGCGGGTGAATAAAGGAACGTATGGCCAACCATCAACACCAACCCGTTTTTACGCGCTAGCTCGATCAGCTCCTCGCATTCGGCTGTCGAGCATGCCATCGGTTTCTCGATCAAGGTATGTTTACCTGCCAGCAAACTCGCCTTCGCCATCGGATAATGAAACCGCACAGGGGTGGCAATTACAATTGCGTCTAGCGCACCGTTCAGAAGCGCCTCGTAGTTTTGCTCGCCTTCAACTTCGGGGTAAAGACGCCGCATGTGGGCAAGCCGTTCCGGATTTGTATCGCAAACGTATCTGAGGTTGCATTCCGGTATCTGGCGCAAATTACGCGCCAAGTTCGGACCCCAGTAACCGCACCCTACCACGCCTATGTTGATCTGTTTTTTCATATGTTTAGCGGTGTTTTCAAGGTTGCATTTTGTGCAATGGCCGGTCCACTTTTCCGGCTCGCAAACAGAGATTCAAAAAATTGCCTGACCAGCACCAGCGGCGTGCGCGCAATGATTACGAGATCGAGTCTGGGGGATTTATGCTCCACGTACCAAATGTCCATTTGGATCATTTGCTTGAACGTGGTGCGGTTCTTGCCATAAACCTGCCAGTAACCCGTCAAGCCCGGCAATGTATCGAACCGCCTCCGTGCCCAGGCCGGATATTCCTCATATTCGTACGGAAGACATGGGCGCGGCCCCACCAAGCTCATCTCGCCACGCAAAACGTTTATTAGCTGTGGCAACTCGTCCAGGCCGGTTGCACGCAGCAGTTTGCCAAAGCCGAATACGCGCGAGTCACCCCGCTGGTCGAGCTTTGTCATTGGCGTTTCATTCCGGATCAATTGCTGAAGATGGTTCTTGTGAAGTGTCTGATCAGCACCGACCTTCATTGACCGGAACTTCAAGCAGATAAAACGTTTACCCAGATAACCTATCCGTTCCTGTTTGAAAAGCACCGGACCCCGTGAATAAAGTTTAATGCCGATAGCGATTAACCCGGCCAATGGCACCCAGACAGGCGCAAAGAAAAGAACAAACGAAAGGTCAAGCGCGCGTTTCCAGTGTGGAAAACGCGTATCTGCTGCGGACAACGCTGTTCGCTTCCGCTCCTCCTGCAGCCTTTCACATGTCTGCATAAATCGCCACAGTCCAAGGCCGGTACCGCCGTGACCGCTGCGCCGCAAAAAACAAAACGCAAAAAAGTCTTGTTCAGGCAGCCATCAAAACAGCACGTACCGTCCTTTGGTGAGGGATAAAAAACGGCATAAAGTTCCCGTGCAATCCTTGACATCGTCATTCCGACCGAGGCCAATCAAGCCGCACGGTCCTTTTGCCGTTTCATGTGCCGCCAAGCTCCCGAACTCGACGGCGCATTTTCCACCCCTCAACATCTTTGCATCACCTTGCCTGTTTAACTCAGCTTTATGAGTTTGGTTTTTGTTTCGCGCTACAGCAACTTCCCAAAATTTCCACGCTACAATTATCAGCGCGCGCAAATGCAGCGTCAATCGGGCAAAACCCCGACCCTAACCTAGGGAAATTACCTAGTGCATACTACGCACTGACACGTTCCATCACCGAACCCAAACATAGTCGCCTCAACAATCCACACTTAATCTTCAAGACTCAGTGCAGCCCGCTTGTGGACCCAAGGACAACCAACAATCTGGAAAAAATGCATACCAACGCTGCTCAGTCCTCCTTAATCGGCACGTGCATCGAAACAGACGAAACATGGAGGCCAAGCATGGCCCAACGGGCAACTCGTAGTGCTCACAACAACCTGTTCCGGTCTGGTTCGTTCAACATGCAGTTTACCCGCGCAACACCCACCCGATTCGCTACAGGTGCCGTGCAAAATCTCTCGTGCACCTCACGCCAATTGTCGTGTCTGCGCACATGCACGGACCAAGAGAATGCACAGTGCCAAACAAGTAACCACCCCAGCTACTGCAAAGGAAACAGAAATTTATACTCTGCCTGAAGCGTACGCCTTAAGCGCTTCATTTGTGCGCAACCGAAGCTTGCGCCGCAAGATCACGCAATGCGCATCAACCGCGCGCGGCGTAACATGGAGTCTGCGTGCAATCTCCGTGCGGTCAAGCCCGGCCGCGAGCAGGCCGAGTATTTTCATCTCGCGCCTTGTCAGACCTGGGACGGGCTTGTCTGAAGCCTGGCCGGCCGTGTGAGCCTTCTTCAGCATTCGCGCTGCAATGGCTGGTGTTGTGTAAGCTTCCATGCGCGCAACCACACGCAATGCATGAACACATTCATGGGCCATTTCAGTTCTTGGCAGATACCCGTTGGCGCCCAACCGTAATGCGCGTTCTGCGCATACTTCGTCGTTCTGATCCGACACAACCAAAATGCGCAGTGCTGGATATTTCGTCCTAAGGAAATGGATAAGGGCAAGGTTGTTCACCGTCTCGCTCTCGAAGTGCAACACTGCAATGTCCGGGTTTAGCCTGGCAACCGACATTGAAACTGTCCGCGCAGTTTCCACCTCGCCACAGACAACAAAATCAGCCTCGCATTGAACAATGCGGTTCAGCTCAGCCCGAAATGCAGAGCAACCCGAAACAACCAGCACACGTTGCTTGGCCGGGCTGTCAGATTGTAAAACCGGCGTTTCCCACCTGCCAAAAGGCGGCTTTTCGATTTTTGTACAGCGCTCCACGTCTAAATTTGCCGGACCATGCTGGTTACTCAAGCTGCTCCGAACCGGTTACGTCCATTAAGGCATGTTTACATTAAACCCCCATCGCCTGCCCCGCGTACCACTACGGGACAATTTTCGCCAAAATTTTGAAACTGCCAATCGGGGAAAAGGCCTGAAACATCCCTCGGTGCAAACCCTAGTCTTCCCGCAGATGTCTAAGGAAAACAACGGGCCTTTCGTCCGCCAGGTTCAACACGAACACGTTGTCCTCGGCATCATTTACAGTAGTTCGCTATTATTAGCCCGCTGGGCTCGGCTCATGGTCAACAAACGCCATCAATAACAATGCGGTGTGATGCATCCATGAATCGGAATAAAATTCAAAATCAGTCGGCTGTTTGGCCGGCACTCGGCTTTCTCCTTACCACAAACCGCGCCGCCTGAATCGAGCCGACTCCACACATGCAAGCCATAACTGCGTATGAACAGATAAAATACGGCCTGAGAAGTTTAATGTCCGAGGTGGTTGACTGCGGATTCAGCATCGCCACCATGGCTACGCCAACACAAACGAATAGCGTCACCAGCGCAACTAGCCAGCGCCATCCAAAGCGTGTCACCGACCGGAAAAACATTATTGGCACCGCCGCAAAAGGAAGATAGATGACGCCAAAATCTTTGCTGAGCAGTTTTACAAACCACCAAAGTTGTTGTGCGACCATAACAAAGTCACGTGTCGGCTCCGGCCGTTCGAACTGGCCGCGGCCAATTGTATTAAGAAACCCATCGGCCGTTCGTGGATACCCCCAGTTGACCGGTGGGGTTGTCATCGAAGCCAACGGCACGTAAAAATTGAGCGTCAAGCCAATACACAGAGCCAATAAGCTAAGCACGGCTGCTTTCAATTCCGAGCCGACACACCGCGTTTTGCATGCGATTGCCGCGCCAACCACAATCGCTCCTGCAAAAGCAACCAGGACCGGCCAATTAGGACTACTCGGAAACTCAATCCATAACCACCACTGGCACCATGCAGTCAAAACCGCAGCCAACGGCAGAAACACCAGGCCGCAGTCGCGCCCGAGTCTTTCGTCAGCCAAAGCCACACCCACAACCAAAGCCGGCAATACCAGCAGCAGTTCCTGATTGTTCGTAAGCAACAGGCCGGTCAACAAAAACGTGCCGTAGAGTCGCCACCGGTTTACAGGCTCGAAAAACCAGCGTGTAAACAGCCATAATCCGCCAGCAAACAGCAAGGCGCCCAGTGCCCAAAACTCGCCTATGAGAGCTTTGCCCCAAACCGCGCCACTCAGGCCAAATGCAACCCCTGCTACATACCCACAGGTCCACCGAATCAGTTTTTGCTCGCGCGCACCACTACGTGAAAACACATCGAAACCCTCGTGGGTCAGCTTCCCAACATAAGAAACTATCATGGCGATCAGACCACAGGCAACGGCTGCCGCTACAGCAGAGCTGAGGTTGACGCGCCACGCCACATTTCCGAACGGGACAAATTTCGCGAATGCCAAGGCGTAAATTGTCCAGGCCGGATAACCCCCAGAAAACGGAACACCCCCATACATTGCGCCTGTTGAAAATATCCCTGACCAATCCAGCGGCACATTAGGCGCAAGCGTGAACAGGTAAATTGCGAACACCAGCGCTGTTGTAATGCCGAAGCACAACCTGTCGCACCAATCAACGCGCCGAACAACAGCAATGTTGCCCACAACTGCAATGCCCGAGTGCCCCGCGCTCTGCTCCGGCACAATTGTGTTACCGGCTTCGGTACCCATCCGTCGCTAAAAGTTTCAATTGGATAGACATTGTTGGTGAGAAATCGGTTCAAGCAAATCGGTTCGATTCCTCATTCAGACTGCACAAAAACGCGCGCCCAACCGGGCACATCGCACCAGATTTGGAAGGCGCACTCGACTGGACGCACCGGATTGATAATTACGTTCGGCTGCCCCGATTGGACGTTTATGCAGTTCAACCTGCAAAACCGGGTGTAATCGGTCAGCTCGATCTTGGGGCTGGCCGGCCAAGCCTGGCATTTTTTGCGGTAACGCCGCATCCACACATACAGCCGATTCCAACACACACTATGCGTTCAGCTCAGAGGCCCCTTACTCTGGATTATTTTCAACGTGCGCCTATGGCCGCTTCGCCGTGCGTCTGGAGTCGCACCGTTACGCGGCGATGCTTGCGCCTTTTACCCACGTCTCCCGCAACGCGAGCGACTCGTGATACAGTTTGTGGTAAAGGCCTGCAGTGTCACGGATCAACTCTGCATGCGCGCCTGTTTGAACCAGCTGACCCTGATTAAGAACCCATATGCAATCTGCCCGGACAACTGTAGCCAGCCGATGCGCTATTACAAGCGTTGTGCGGTTTTTCATCAGCCGTTCCAATGCTTCGTATATGAGTTCTTCGGTAGGTGCATCCAAACTCGACGTTGACTCATCCAGCACCAGAACAGGTGCATCCTTCAAAAACGCACGCGCAATGGCAATACGTTGCTTTTGCCCAACTGACAGCCTAGCGCCGCGTTCGCCGATTTCAGTTGCAAACCCATCTGGGAGACGGCGAATGAACTCGATAGCATTGGCAAGCTCGGCTGCGCGTTCGATTTCTGGAACTGTTGCATCCGGCCTGCCCAACCGGATGTTGTCTTCAACAGTCCCGCTGAACAGAACCGGCTCCTGCTGAACCAGGGCAATTTGTCGCCGCAGCGACCACAGGTCAACTTTCGCAATATCCATGCCATCAATGAGAATCTTACCACCCCACGGTTCATAAAACCTGACGAGCAACTTTACGAGTGTTGATTTACCCGCGCCGCTCGGCCCAACAATTGCCACCCGCTGGCCCGGCTGAACCTCCGCATCAATACCGCGTAGCACAGGCAAACCCGGTTGATAACCAAATACAAGATTCTGGAACCGGATTTTGCCCTCGCGCACGTACAATGCCGGGCAAACGCCGCGTTCAGCTTGCGGTTTTTCGTCCAGGAACTCGAACAACCTGTCAATTGCAGCAAGTGAATTCGCCAATTGAATGTTCAGTTCGCTCAGCCGACTCAACGGGTTGTAAATCATCTCCAGATAAGCGTAAAATGCCATGAGCGTGCCGACACTCAGTTGTTGCCGCAGCACAAAATGCCCACCAACCCAAATCACCACAACTGATGGAACTCGGGTTAATATTGCTGTTGTCGCAAGAGCGAAACTGTTCAGGCGGATATTTTTCACGGCCGCTTCCAAACAATGTTGTGCCCAAGTGGTAAACCGACGGCTTTCTTCCTGTTCTGCAGTGAAGCTTTTTATTTCGGCAATGCCACCCACAGCCTCGCAAGCGCGCCCCTCCAAGATTTCAAAGCGACGCCTGACCTCTTTTGCATTGGCGCGCAATCGCCTACGAAACCACCGATGGCAAACCGCAAACAGCGGCAGGGTGCCATAAGCCACAAGCGCTAGCCTCGGCTCCATTGCAAACATCACAACTGTAATGCTCAGCAGACATGTCAGGTCCATAAACAGGTTTGTCCCGGCAAGTCCAATGAAGTTTTGTGCCATGCTCACGTCAGTAAACACGCGCGACACAATTGCGCCTGTGTGCCGGGTACGGAAAAACTCGATTGGCAATTCCTGCAGATGCCGGAACAAATCGTTGCGAATGTCGAATGTGATCCTCTGCGCCAAACTGTCGGCCAGCAAAGTCCGAAAATACGTTGCAACCGCATACAACAGGAAAACCGCCAGTGCACCAAGCATCAGCTCGTTGAAGGTCAACCCCAACCGACTGTTTTGGCCCGTTAACAAACGGTCAACCACATCCTTGAGTATCCAGGGGAACGCAACCGGCAGATTATATTTGAGCACGCCTGCAACCGTGGCGGCGATCAGCTTGCCTCGATGCGGTCGCAGGTACCTGAGGAACCGCAACAAGTTCTGCCTGTTCGAACGCTTCAAACTCACGCCGTTGCGCATCGCGCCGTCCAACTGAAGTCTTAATCGCCGAATCTACCTGCTCCGCTCAAGCATAAATCAGATCGCCACATAACCCGTCTGAAAGTTTCATCTGCATCAGGTGCATGCTGACCTTAGATACCAAATGCTCCCGTTTCATATACGCAAAATTCCGCATCTAAAGCAAAATCCCTGCAATTGTGGCTGTCAGGTAACTTGCAAGCACGCCACCGATCATCGAACGAATGCCCAACTGCGCCATTTCAGCCCTGCGTTCCGGGACAAGTGAACCGATCCCACCAACCTGAATTGCGATACTTGCAAAGTTGGCAAACCCGCACAGCGCATAGGTTGCGATTACGAAGCTGCGTGGCTCGACCACCGTTTTCGGGCTTGTAAGTGTCAGGTAACCGTAAAACTCATTAAGCACAATCCGTTCGCCAAGTATCTGGCCAATCACAACACAATCCTTTACAGGCACACCCATCAGCCACGCAAAAGGGGCATTGAGCCAGCCTAGGATTGTCTCGAGTCGGACAGGTTGTTGTATACCGAGTTTCATTTGCGGCCAGGCCAGAACAAAATTTGCAAGTGCAACCGCTGCAACAAACGCAATCAACATCGCAATGACGTTGATCGAAAGCATCATACCGTCGCTTGCGCCCCGGCAAAGTGCATCGAGGCTGTTCACAGTAGTGCGGGGTGGGTCTCGTGGTGTTATACCTGCGGTCTCGCTCTGCTCGGTTTCGGGCAACATCACCTTCGATATCAGCAACGCTGCAGGCGCACTCAACACCGACGCGGTCAGTAAATGGCCCGCCATATCCGGATGACCCGCGTCCATGCCAAGCTTCGCGTAAACCGCTGCAACACCACCCGCAATTGTGGCCATACCACCTGTCATCATGCATAATAGTTCGCTGCGCGTCATTCGGGCGATGTAAGGCTTGATCAATAAAGGCGCTTCGGTCTGGCCCATGAAAATGTTCGCTGCTGCTGCAAGGGTTTCGCTGCCGCTTGTGCCCATCACACTCCGCATGAGCCATGCAATTGCACGCACAAGTTTTTGCAGGATACCCCAGTGATACAAAAGCGACGATAGCGAGGCAACGATGATGATCGTGCCCGTCACAAGTACAGCAAAGATAACCGCGTTTTGCGGGCCGAACTTCTCGCTCAGCAACGTTTCGTCTGCAAGCGGCCCGAAAACGAATTTGCAACCTTCGTTTGAAAACTGAATGAGCTTTTGAATTGCAGCACCTGTAAAACTGAACACGCCGCGCCCCGCCGGCGTCTCGAGAATCAGCACGGCAAAAACAAATTGTAATGCTAACCCCCACAGTACCGTACGCCATGGAAACAATCTGCGATGGACTGATATTGCCCATGCTACTGCGATGAACACAACCAAACCAATCAAGCTGACCAGTTTCAGCGCCATCGCCAACACATTAGCCAACACAACCAAGCACGGTCGAGCCGCAACTTTTCCAATCACAGGACCGGCCAAGGCAACCATCGAAAAGGGTTGGCTGGCGCTGTTACGTTGGAAGAACGCACCCTAAACAGATCGTGATCACACCCAGCCCCTGCGCTGGGTGAAAAAAGCCGTGTCGGCACCAGCCGGCCATTCCTACACCGTCATCGAGCCACGGTCTCGCGGAACAACACCAATGCCACTCACTTACTACGCGCTTCGCGATTCCTGCAATCTCATTCCCGAGCAATTCACGCCCAAACTTTTTGTTCACTGGAGTAAAGGCAACCTCTACGACATGTTGTATTTCGCGCCCATAGTGAATTGCTCTGGCCACAAGCAAAAAGACTCCTCAACGCGGGGCATTCCCATAAAGTTTCCCGATGTTCTGCGGTGAAATCTGCAGGCCGCCACATTCGGCCCAATTCAACCCATTTTCTTTCTTGTTTTTGCTGCAAGTGCTTGATTAGCAGCGAGTTAGCTCATTTTGGCGTTTCATTTGTAGCCATACACTGGGCATTTTTTTCTCTTGACATGAACCAATTGTTGTGTATTATCGTGGCCATGAAAACAAAATCGCGACGTGTCCACCTCGAAATCCAACAACACCGCGGCAATCCAGTGGGCCTGATCCGATCTTCATTCCGCAAGGACGGCAAAGTGTATCACGCCACATACGGGCGCATTACGGGTTTGTCGCTGGAGCAGTTGCGATTGATCCAGGCAGCATTCCAAAGGCGAGTTGTGCCTGAGGACTCGCCTGATGCTTTGCAGATTACCAGCGGCAGGGAATACGGCGCCAGCGCTGTTGGGCTAGCCCGGATTTTTCTTGAAAAAAGTTGTAACGGTGTTCTCGGCCCATTGTCTATTGGGTAAATATGAACAAAACCAACACCGTTACCGCAGGCACAGTTTGTACCCCTGAACTGTTCCAGTTTC
>Ga0315298_1000608_pt1 | contig 69225 bp, 69 predicted proteins | sample WHS_1_MG_FD_203077 | JGI IMG/M metagenome (GOLD analysis project Ga0315298, IMG submission 203077) | Extremophilic microbial mat communities from Washburn Hot Springs, YNP, Wyoming, USA - WHS_1_MG | ecosystem: Environmental > Aquatic > Thermal springs > Hot (42-90C) | place: USA: Wyoming...
TTGACGACCTTCAGACGAAGATCTTCCTGGGCAAGGGATGGAAGGGTGCGGGCATCTCGTATCTTCATGCCCTTTATATATCATCTTTTGACATAAATTGCAATCTATTTTATGCTCCGAGTAATATGTAATGTGCTATTGCAAGACCTGACCCCATTTCTTTTTCTGTTCCACGGACGTTTTGAGTCCGAACTTCCAGGCAAAAAATACAAGGATCAGAATTGCCTATTAAACAGCGTTTGAAAGAAATTCCTCCTGGTTCAATCCCGGATTTTCTTTGAGGGCCCGGGCCAGGTTGCGGGACTTAACGGCCGAGTCGAGGCATCGGCCGCATTCAATGATGATTTCAGCCAAATGTTCACAGCCTTTTCGACCGATCTCGCGCATCACTTTCTTGTCCCATTCCGGTTCCCGCAGGGATAAACCGACGGCCTTGGGTAAAACCGTTATGGCCTGGGGGCAGACGAAATTGGTATAACGCTTCATATTGCCGGATATTTCCAGTATCTTGCCGTCATCTATGTTGACCGACATGGAAATCTCCATGCCGTAGATATGATCTTCCTGGATTCCGTTGAAACGGATGGTCTGTTCATCCGGAAACTCCGCTCCGATTACCTGCGTCCTTTGAAAGGTTACCATAGATTTCTCCTCTAATTCTTAATTCCGGCCTTGCAACCGGCCGAATTTTTCTGAACCTATCCGTGAGATTTTTTAGGCTCCGAACTATGAACTCCGAACTCCCAACTTTTTATGCTTACAAGTTGAGCCCCTGCATGATGGGACTGTCGTCCTGAAAAGCGATACAGCTACGGACCAGTCGGGGATTGGCTTTCAGACGTTCCCGGAGTCCGGCCAATTTTTGGTCGGGATCGGTGACCGCTTCACCGGCCTCTATCCCCGGGCGGGTGAAGTGTAGGATGACGGCGTTGGCGCTTTCCAAAACGGCATCGCTCAACAGGGAACAGCCTTTTGGACCTCCGAGGACTCCGGCGACGATTTTTCGAAGCCCGGAGCCGATGCTGATTCCCTCCACTTTTTTGATCAGACGGTTCGCCTCCGACGAAGAAATGGGCGGGAAGCGGTCCAACTGGGCCTCAGCCTCAATAATCTCCAAATCAGGCGGTTGGAAAACCAGATTGATTTCAGCCTTTAACAAGTCATCGGTCAATCTCCAGGAAACCCGCAGGTTGCCGTCTTTCTGGGGTTCCACTTCGATCACTTTGTTGCGTAGAAATTGTAAGGTCATATGGACTCCTTCTCGTTTTTGGCGATTCGTTTTTCAAGAAATCCTTGCAACTTTTCCCACACCTCTTTCACTTGTTTCTGGGTTTCTTCCAATGTCCCGGAGTTGTCCACGATCAAGTCGCAGTACCCCTTTTTTTCTTCCGGCGACATTTGGGACCGGATGATTTTCATGGCCAGCTCCCGGCTGACGCCGTCCCGGGCCATGATTCGTTTCAACTGCACCTCTTCCGGGGCGTAGACCATAAGCAAGTGATCGAACATGGCCTGCATGTGGGTCTCGATCAGCAGGGGGACGACCACTTGGATGATCACCGGTCGGCCTCCCCGGGAGAGTTCTTCCACTTTTTGCTGATAGAGCTCGCCGATGCGGGGGTGGGTGAAGCTTTCCAGCTTCTTTCGTTTTTCCAGATCGGCGAAGACGATCTCCCGCAGTTTTTCCCGGTTGAGGGTTTTATCTTCGTTCAGGACCTGCTCCCCGAAATAAGCGACGATGTCGTTATAGGCCGGTTGTCCCGGCTGCATGACCTCCCGGCTCAAGACATCGAAATCGATAATGGGCGCCCCCATTTCCTCCAACATACGGGCCACGGTGGTCTTGCCCGTTCCGATACTGCCGGTGACGCCCAAAAGGAGCCGGTTGGGGTGGCGGCGGCCTTTTCCGGATTGGGCCTCGGATTGGTAAGCCGCCGGGAATTGGCGGGAGATGTCCGCCTCGGCTCCGGCGTAACTGATGGGATAGCGGATCCCCCGGCGGTATAAGGCCTCCATGCCCCGCAGGGCTTTGTCCACCGATTCAGGCCTAAGGGCCATGACCAGTTCGTCGTCCTGAGCGTGACCGTAGCGCCTTTCTCCGTAACAGGGAATAGTCAGGGAGGGCTTTCCGGTCAAATAACAGCGGGCGATGGCGTCGGCGCAGGAGGATTCCCCTACACAATAAAACTCCATCACTTCGTAATCTTCGAACTGTAAGGAATTGATCAAGAGCATCATTTGGGCCGGATTGGCGTAAATCAGGACCATATCCGGATCAAAGGGGTTATAGACCAATGGGGCCATGGCGACCGCTTCGTATTTGCCGATAGGGATACGGGGGATGCCGTTTTCGTATTTTCTGCCGTCGGCCCGGTTTTTGGTCCAGACAATGCTGCGGAAGGTCCCGTCCTTCATGTAATCGGCGATCTCGGCCAAGCCGATGATGGACGGGCACATGAGGCTCATGAAGTCTTCGGCAACGGCCCCGACCGTCCAATCGAAATTGCGGACCAGGTTGGTCATCTGACACAGGGTGGCTTTGTGTTTTAGGCGGCGCAGAAAGGGTATTTTATCCAGGTCTTCCTTGTGCTCCAAGAGCTTGAAGGCCACCGGAAAAGATTTGAGACGCATGAGCAGTTCCAGCCGACGGATCGGTTTTTCCCAGTCGCGACTTGTATGCACCGTTCGCTCCTTATGGTCATCCTTAGGGTTTTAGGTGATGGTTATGGCCCTCCATGGTCTCCGATCACTGTGGACCGAAAACGGGGGGAAGGCCTTTTCCATCCTCTTTTTGCTTCCGTGGATATCCTCAGCTAATGGCTTACTCGATTCTTTCTTTCAAGGCAACCAAAAATTAAAAATTGAAGACCTGGGATTCGGCGGCCAAATCAATCAAATGAGGACCGCCGTCCAGGACCATATTGGGAAAGAATTTGGCCTCGTCCACCTGACGGGCCTTGGCGCAGGGGATTCAGACCCCGATGGGGATCTCCTTTTCCACCAGATAGGGCAGGTAGTCGTTGGGACAGTCTCCGGTCGCTGTCTTTACGGTCATATCTCTCGTGGAATCGGCCCACTTGACGCCGTCATCGATAAAGAAGAGGTGGACCTGGTGCCCTTTGGAATGGGCGATCTTGCTGAACTGAAAGCATCGGGTGGCCTTCTCGACCTGGTCCTGACTCAAGACGAACAGAAATTTGGCCATAAGCACCTCCTGTAAAAGCGGCTCAAGGTTTCACCAAATAGATCGGGTCTCCGATCTTTACTTCACCATCCTCGACGACCCGGCCAAAGAGGCCGTGGGTCGGCAAAAGGGAGTATCCGCGGTATTGATAGGTGTGAGGGGCGGAAAGGTCTTTTCCGATTTGAATCACCCTGACCTGGGCCCGGCCGATTTTGAGCAAAGTCCCCGGCCTCAGCCGAAGGAGATCCAATCCTTCGGTCCGGATGTTTTCGGCGAAACTCCCGGGCGTCATTTCCGTAGCCGCTTCCCCGCAAACGGCCCGGACATCCTCTTCGGCCAAAAGGCTGATCTCCTTTTCCGTGCCGGCATGGGAATCCCCTACCAGCCCCCATCCGGTCCGAAGGAATCCGGCGCCGACATTTTTTTTGGGGTCGGATCGTTTCGTGCTGATACAGACGGCTGATACTATTCCACGTTCGTTCATGGAATCGTCTTTTGTCACTTGTTTTCATCCCGGCCGTAGAGGCAGATCCGCTTGAGCCCTGTCAGGGCGCAGAAACCGGCCGCCGTGACCCCGTAAAGCAGGTAAGGTTTTTTGTCTTTTTCCACTAATTCCCACAAAGGGTCAAAAGTACCGTTGATCAAGGTGGTTCCGGAAATGAGGACCCCGTCCGTTTCCCGGATCAAATCCTCGGACCGACGGAGGCCGTCCCAGATTTCGACGCCGAATTTCCGGGAGCCGATGTTTTCTCGATTCAAATCCGTGATCCGGACGTTTTTCACGCCGAAGGTCCTGACCAAGTTTTCGGCGATGGCCGGGTTGAGCCCGATCAGTCCCACCTTCACCTTCCCCCATTCGCGGATAAGGCCCAACGCCATTTGCCGGGCGCATTTTTCCGGTTCGTCGTCCCGGCAATGAAGGGTCTTTTCCGCCTGGTTGAGGTGTTTCAAGACGGCGTTCAAGGCGGCCGTATAGAGGGCCCGTTCTTTGTTGGAGGTAAGGGATAGCTCCAATATGTCTTTTAAAGGACCCATAAATTCAGCGGGGGAATCGGTGAAGGCCTGGCCTTTCGTTCCCAAAAAAGTGGCCTCGATCATCCTTTCTTTCCCTACGATGATGGGAAAATCACGCCTACCCGGCTCACCGATGGCCTCTTCCGGGGTTAATGTTTTTACCAGAACTTTAACTTCTTTGTTTTCCAGACGATGGGCCGTGATCCTCTCCAGCAAAAGGCTTTTTGTTTTCTCTAACCAAGAAAAACCCATCTCCTTATTATCTCCTTTGAACAAAAGAATCGAGATACTGATAGGAAACGTAAGAAAAGGCGAGGCCGAACAGTAATTTCAAGATCGGTGAGGGGAACCGTTTATTCAACATGGCTCCGAAATTGGAACCCACCAGTGACCCCAGGCAGATGGGAAGGAGTATAGAGAAATTAACAAAGCCCTGAAAAACTTTCATCAAGGAACTTAGAAAGGCATTCACGGAAAAGCAGGTCAAAGATGAACCGATGGCGATTTTAATCGGGGCTTCCAATATAAAGGAAAAGGCAGGGACCAGAATAGCCCCTGTACCGATACCCAATAATCCGGGGAGTATTCCGGAAATTCCTCCGATCAACGATTTCTCCAGGAAAGACCCCTTTATTTCGTTTCCGGCGATCTCTTTTCCCTTTTTTCGACGAAAATCACCGACTCCTTCGATCACCATGCGTAGGGAGATTAGAGAAAAAACCATCCCGGTCCCCAAGTCCAGCCACTTTTCCCTTCGGGTAAGAAACAAAAAAACCAGAGAAAAAATAAGGGTTGAAATTGCTCCGGCTGTGATGACCGGGAGAAGGGAGCGCATGTTCACATGGCCCAAACGGAAATGACGATAACTCCCCCCCAATGAGGTAAAGAAAACGGCTACGATGCAGGTTCCGGCCGAAACGGCCGGAGTCAATCCCAACAAAAATCGAAGAACCGGCATGAGGACGATTCCTCCGCCGATTCCGAGCAGTCCCCCCAATAGTCCGGCGATCATTCCACTTCCCAAGCCGGTGATCAATTCAATAGGATTCATGGCATTGCCTGTGAGTAGAAGGAACCACCGGGTAACCCGGCGGTTCCTTCTGGTATTCTTTCAAAAGGAGATGGGCCGCAAACGACCCTTTTCCCTTTGAAGGCGGAATCCAGAAATAGCATCCGGATTCCGGCTTTCGCCTGGGTAACGGATAAACCATCCGAATTCGTTTCGATAGACCACGGCGACAAAACTTTGGCGATGGTTGAAGATTAAGCGTCTAACAGGCCCAGGTCCTTTCCCGTTTAATCGAAGGCCGATTCCGTTTTCCATACTTCCCAAACCTTTCCCACCAGGTCCGGACCGGGTTTCAGCGTGGGTTTGCCCGGTTTCCAGCCCGATGGGGTGGCCTCCGTTCCTTTACTGTTACGCACATATTGGAAGGCCTGAATTTGGCGCAAGGTTTCGCTCACGTTGCGACCGACCGGTGGTGTCAGGACTTCGAAACCCTGGATGATTCCGTCGGGATCGATTATGAACCGTCCCCTGGCTTCGACCCCTTGATCTTCCAGATAAACGCCGTAAACGCTGCCTACTTTGCCTCCTCCGTCGGAAAGCATGGGAAAGGGAACCCCGCCCTTGACCATTTTGGAAAGTTCATGGTCGTTCCACATCTTATGGACAAAGACGCTGTCCACACTCATGGAAAGGACCTCGACGCCCAGTTTCTGAAATTCGGGGTATTTTTCGGCGACCGCCGATAGCTCCGTGGCTCAGACGAAGGTGAAATCACCGGGGTAGAAGCAAAGGACCACCCACTTTCCCAAGAATTCCGACAGCTGCACGGAGACGAACTTGCCTTTCAGAAAAGCCGGGGCGGTAAAATCCGGCGCCTTTTTCCCTACCGTGACCATGACTTTTTCCTCCTTTCCCAAAGATGGTTGAGGGGTTTGGTTTTGGGCGTCCATCTTTTCACCGACGGGGCCGCCGGTGGGTCGGGCACAGCCGACCTTGATTGCTTCAGCCATAATTTGTCCCTCCTTTCTTTAGGTTTCTGAAAGTCCGTTGGTGGTTGAAGATTCCGCCTTTGTGACTGGGGTGAGGGTTACCCTCCCCGCCCCGGGGGCAAGGGTGAATCCGATTGCGGCGGCCTCTCCTCCCGGGCCGACGGTTGCGGCGGAGGTTTGGGCTTGCCCGTCGGCGCGGTGAAGAGATAGAGACAGCCGAAGAAAAAGACCAAAAGGACCAATAGATGGGGCAGAATGCGGGCAAAGACGTTTTTCCTGGATATCCGCCGGGAGATCATGACCAGGGCGATGAAACCGGCGGCGACGCCCCCGAGAATGACCATGATTTTGACGAAGGTAGTGATGGAGGAGTGAATAAGAAACGGATTGATGTTCTCTTTGAGATGAAAAGCGTTCTTTTGATTCATGATCGTCAGCCATGGATCCTCCGTTGAATGAAGAGCCACAAGAGGATTATAATAAAAAAACCGCTGCCGCAACCACCGTAGTCCACATGCCGTTCCCCCGAGTGACACAGGTGGTGGAAAAGGTGTCGACGATTTTCACGCTCATGCGGTAGATTTCACGCCGTTCATCGTAATCTTTTTGAGGATCAAAATCAATACCCAAGGTGGTCGCCAGCATGGTGGAAGCCAGGTCTTCGGCAAAATCACTCATGACTTTCTCGTTCTCTCCAAAGGCGGAATGCTCGGATAAGTACCCGTAATGACATTCATCGGCCGGAACAGCCAGACCGATGGAGGCTCCCATCAGCCTTTCGGATTCATGGGAACTCATTTCGGCCATGACACAAAAGGTCACTTGTCCGGGCAGAAGTTCTCGGACGCCCTCCTCAAAAGGGATGATTTTGCAATTAGGGGGAAAGATGGAGGAGACATGGACCAGATTGCATTTTTCGATACCCGCATCCCTCAGCGCGGGTTCAAAAGATTGCAATTGGGCCTTATGACGTCCGATCCCTTTGGTGAAAAAGACTTTTTGAGGAACCAGACAGACTTTATCGAGTTTGCCTGATCCCCTTGTTTGCTTCGGTTTGGAAGGGGCGGGTAAACCTTTTCCTTCGTTATATAGGTTATCCATGTGGGATGTCCTTTTTCGGAAGCGTAAACCGGAAGGTACTGCCCTTTCCGGGTGTGCTTTCAACTGAAATCGTTCCATCATGGGCCGAGACTATGTCCCTGGCGATAGCCAAACCAAGGCCTGACCCTTCTCTTTTCTTGTCTATCTGACAAAATGCATCAAAAACACAGGGCAAATCTTTTTCATCAATTCCAATACCGGTATCCGTCACTTCGACCAGGATATCTTGTTCTCTATTGTGAAGGCGGACCGTCACTGTTCCTCCGGGAGGGGTATATTTTATGGCATTGTCCAGCAGGTTCGTAAAGAGCCTGTCTATTAGAGCAGCGTCGGCATTGATAACCGGCAGGCTTTCCTGCGCATAATCGAAAACGAGGCGTATATTTTTTTTCTCGGCCGCCACCTTCATCACTTCCAATTGTTTACTAAGGGATTCTTCGAGGTTATAAGAACCAAAAACAGGTATATATTCTTTTTTTTCAAATTTTGAAAAATCCAGGAAGTCTGATATGAGCCGCTGTAGTTTTTGCGTTTCTACTTTTATGATCGTAAGATAATCCCTTTGTTTTTCGTTCAAGGAACCCGCCTTTTCGGCGAGCAGCCTGGACAAATAGCCGCCTACGATTACCACCGGGTTTTTCATGTCATGGACAAACATCGATAAAAAATTATTCCGCTCCCTTTCCAACCTCTTGATTTCCGTGATGTCCCTGAAAATTTCGACCCCGCCGATGAAATTTCCCGAATCGTCAAAGACGGGGAATACCACAAAGGACAACATAATGGCTTCGCCGTTTTTTTTCTTCAGGGCCGCTTCCGTGGCGATGGAGGCGGTACGCTGTTCAAAGGCGTAGGTAAATAGAGGACAAGACTTGGGGTCGGATGAGCCATGGAGTATTTCGAGATGGGGTTTACCGAGGATATCCTTTTTTAAGTAACCGGTGAGTTTTTCCGCCGCGGGATTGAAATCGACGATGAGGCCGTTACGGTCAACCAGGGAAAATCCAACCGGGAGATTTTTCACAATGGCTTCGTAAATTGTTGGGTCCGACAACCGAGACGCTTTTAGAAATTGTTGCCGGCTTCGATCATTTTCCGGTTCCACCATTTTTTTCTCCTGATCAAATGGACACCTTTTCTTTTTATCCCGGCCGGGCCGGGACCCGTCGTCTCCTTAATGATCCGTGGTTTGCCTTCCTATCTCGGATTCCTCTACCGGGTGCGGGGCGGTAATCGGTTCACTTTGGTGGTTTAGGAATTTTTCTATGGTTTCACGTACGGTAGAACCTTCTTCGGCCCGGTAGATGTCCACAAAGTGGTCTTTGAGCATATGAAACGCGATTTCTCCGATCTTGGGGGTGAAAACAACATCCAGTTGATGTCTTAAGACGGCATGGATGACTTTGACCGCCACATGAATGCGATCTTTCTCTTGAAGGAATTCGTTGTAATAAAAATCTTCAATTTCCGGTCCCTGATCGGAAAGCTTTACGATAATAAAATAGGGGGCCCGGCCGAAATGACCGTAACCCTCGGAATCCAGACCATTAATATCCCCTACCGGAATGATGATTCCCATTTCTTTTTCCTGGGAAGGTTCGATATGCACGAAAAGCGATTCCACTCCTTCAAAAGTTTTAATCACTTGCTCTTCCACCCGATCGGCCAGTTCATGGGCTTGGAAAACCGGCAGGGAAGGGTTGGTGGCGATGACACAGTCCACCATACGAAAGGGACCGAATTGCCTGACTTTAACGCTATGAACCCCCCTGACGCCCTCTGTTTCCAGTAAGAGTTCTTCAATTTCTTTTTGCAATTGGGGATCCAAATTGGCGTCAAGGAGGATCAGGATGGGTGTCCAGATATTCATCAGGCCGAGACGGAGAATGAGAAGGGAGATAAGCATAACGACCCCTCCTTCTATATATGGGACCCCGGCATAGGTCAAAAGCAATCCGATTAAAACCACCAGGGAGATGCCTATATCCAGAAAGGATTCGGAGGCATTGGCCAATAGGGACCCGGATTGGATGGCGGTGCCGATTGTTTTTTCTTTTCTGGCGATGACATAGGCAAGGATCACCGAAATGACGGTGACGGCCACCGGCAATACCGGGAAAACGGATGGGGCTGAAACCGTGGTACATTTTTTATAACCTTCGATCAGGTTTTCCAGACCGGCCAGGGAAATCAACACCCCGATGATCAGGGTTAAAAACGTTTCGGCCCGGTATAACCCATAAGGGAATTTTTTACTTTTTCCCCTGGAGGCCAGCCATAGACCCAGCCAGGAAGCAAAGACGGCCACAACATCCACAGCGCTGTGATAGGCATCAGCGATCAGAATTCTGGAGTCGAATAGGTAACCGACAACAAACTTTCCTATAGCCAAAAGCAAAGTCGCCAGAGTCGCTGCCAAGGCGACCTTACGACCTTGTTGCAGTCGGTGTTGAGGGCTGGATGGGTTTTCCATTGGCCGCCTTTAATCCCCGATTTTCATACTTTGAACTGACGGGTCAGGGGGGATCCGCAACGAGGGCACGTTTGTCGGAAACAGGGAAAACCGGGTTGATGGGGAACGATCTGATGACATCGAGGGCAAATGCAGTTGGTCGGAGGTCCTCCCGCAAAAAACCCGCCCCGGCCTCTTCCGCCGCCCAATCCACCACCGGGACCCCCTCGTTTCTTCCCGCCTCTCCTTCTGAAGATAAAGGGCATAGTGGTTCCTTTTCTACCATAAATTTTATCTCCCCGCGAGCGGCAAAGAGAACGCCTCGGAGGAAAGGGGGAGATTGTTTTTTTTGACTTTATCCTTGAATTGTTGCCTACCTCCTCCTTCGCTGACGATCCGCAGAAGGCCTTCACTGTCCATAACCTTGATGCCGGAAAGGAGGGTGACCGGGGTGTCCTGAAAGACTTCCGGCAAAAAAGGCGTCGAGGCCCCTAACAGAACTACCTGACGGCAAAAACGGGAGGCCGTTAACAGAGGATCCAAGGTGTTATTCAAAATAGTCGTTGAAGTGATCAGGGCCACTTGACAATGCGGAAGAAGTTCGAAAGCGGCTTCCGGAGGAAGGATTTCTCCCGGAAGATTAACCTGCTCGAAGATATATAAACGGTGTCTCCTCTTTTTTATTTCAGGGATCAAAGGGCCGAAATAGCCCACCATCCCTATGGTGTCTTCCGGAAAGAGAGGTAGAACACTCAGGATATCTTGTTCCTGTACTTCGGAAAGATCGGGGTTGGCGAGGGCATTAACGGTGGCTAATCCCACCGAGACCTCCACTTTCTCGTCGGAATCCAGCAAGAAAAGAAGATCCGCCGCCGGCCTGCCGGACAGGGGGCGAAGACCTCGAAATACCGAGCATCCCCCGGGCAAGTCCTGGCGGAAGGTAAATGCCACTCCCGTTCCGCCGGATTCCAGCTGTACCGCCGTATACCCCAAACCGATGCGGACATCCCGGATCCGTTCTTCCTTCCCTTTTTCCAACAAGGCTTGGATAATCTTTTTTCGAATATCCCTCAAAGGAAATGGGCTCCTTCCTTGCATCACCCTGTTCCGGTTTTTTTATAGCTCCACTTGGTCTCCTACCCTCAAAGAAAGGCACTTTTCCCCAAAGGCTTGGTGTAATGCCTGTTGGGCCTCCGGGCCGGTACAATGACAAGGGGCCAGGCGTTGCACACCCAACAGACGAAACTGATTAATGATGCTTTGAATTTGTTGGGAATGGGCGCCATAAAGGTGGAATCCCCCCATAATCAGATCAATGGGACCGGAGATGAGGGACCGGGCTTGGAGTGCCCAATGATCGACTCCTCCATGAGCGCATCCGAACAGCAGGGTCCAACCTCGCTGTCCTTCAATCATCAAAGCCTGTTCCACCAAACCTTCCTCACCATTGACCAGGGTGCGTATCCCCGGAAAGATCTCAGAAGTGGGATTAGGAGGGGAAATCAAACAAAACCCTTTCTTCAGGAGTTGTTGATGGAGTACCGGTCCCAGCAGGTCCGGCTGGACAATGATTTCCGGAAGGTTTTCTTTGAAGGCCCCGATCCCTCGGGTATGATCAAAATGCCCATGGGAGAGAAAGATGCGTTTAATCTGTTGAGGGGATATGCCCAAGACATCGAGATTATAGGCAAGTTTTTGGGGATCTTCCCCGGTATCAAACAAGAGGTGAGCTTCATGGAGAAAGCAAGAAAATCCCCAGCCCGTCCGGCAGCCGGAATGGGAGGCGGTCCCATCAAAAACAACGGTTATTTTCATGGCATTAAACAAGAAGAACCTCGCCGTAAAGGGACGAGGTTCTTCGCTTTGATTGTTAAGTTATTCCTTTGAATTTCGTTTTTCCAATTCAGTCAGTCTTTGCTCTACGGAACCGAGCATCTCCTTCAAGGAAGCGGCTTCTTCCTTAAGCCAGGAGGCTTCTTCATCTGCTGACGCGTTGAAGAAAGGGGAAAAACCCCGTCTCCAAAAGCGCGGGCGCAGAAAAGATCCGCCCCGGCCCGGGCCCAGGCACCAAAGGCCTCGGCCCATGCCCCGTCCTCTCCCGAACCAGCCGGTCCCGGCCGCCCGGGAGATTCCGGAGCCGCACAAGCCTCTTCCCCAACCGGTCCTCGGTCCCATACCCAAAGGACCTGTTCGATCAAAGCCTGGCATCGTTCATCCCTCCTTTCAAAACCTATGGGTCATTTACCCATGCCTTGATGAAATCGTTTTCCGTCCAAAGGTTAGGCCCTTTGTCCTTGGCCTCTCGCCTGCTTTAAATAATTTTCAATGGCCTTTCGTAAAGTATCTCTGGCCAAAAGGGGGCAATGCCTGTGGTCGGTCGGTATATCCTTCAGTTGACCTGCGATCGTTGTTTCGTCAATATCATAGGCCTCTTCCAGTTCCTGGCCCTTGGCCAGGGAGGCGGCTATGGAAGCGCAGGCCCGGCTGACCGAGCATCCTTTCACCTGAAAACGGCTGTCTATGATTCGATCGTTTTCGATCCGCAAGGAGATCTCCATGGTGTCTCCGCAGGGACCGGTGACGACGGCCAGGCCGTCCGGGTTTTCCAGCCTCCCTTCATTCAAGGGTCCCAGCCAAAATTGGATGGCCGAGGTGGGAGCCACCTCGATCTGTGGATGGCTTTGTTGTTCCGTTCGGGGTTGAGAAGTCTTCCTTTCCATAAGCCTAAGGGAATCGTTTTTCGTTTCAACGGTTGAACAGTTTTTCCTCGACGATCTTCCAGATTTTTGGGATTTCGGCCCCCAAACCCTCCGGGCTCAGTTCCGGAACGGTTCGGCCCTGAACCATGGCCTCGGTGACCACCGGATCGTAGGGGAGGCGACCGGCCCATCCGATCTCCTTTTCCAGACAAAAACCTTCAATGGCGTCGGCGGTTTCCGGGTTGAGATCGGCCTTGTTGACCAAAACGACCGCCGGGATCCGGAAATGCCCGGTCAGGTCGAGAATCCGTTTAAGATCGTGAAGACCGGAAAGGGTGGGTTCGGTGACGATCAAGGCCCCGTCGGAGCCGGTCAGGGAAGAAATGACCGGGCAGCCGATCCCCGGCGGACCGTCCACGAGAATCAACGGATGCCCTTTGGCTTCGGCCAGCTCCAAGGCCTTGCCCCTGATCAGGGAGACCAGTAGGCCGGAATTTTCCTGCCCTGCACCCAATTGGGCGTGGACCAGAGGTCCGAAACGGGTTTCCGAGATGAACCATTCTCCGCAGACGGTCGGGGAGAACGCCACGGCGCCGAAAGGGCAGAAACGGACGCAGACGCCGCATCCTTCACAAGCGGTGATATCCACCCGGTAATCTTCACTGATGGCATCGAATCGGCAGACTTCCCGACAGCGGCCGCATTCCGTGCACAATTCAGGAAGGATCGCGGCCTTTTTGCCCCCGAGAAAGGCCTGCCGGGTCTTAATCGTCGGCTTCAACAACAGGTGCAGATCCGGGGCGTCCACGTCGCAATCGACCAGGACTTTGTCGGGGACGACGGCGGCCAGGGCCCCGACCAGACTGGTTTTTCCGGTCCCCCCTTTTCCGCTCAGTACACATAACTGCTTGATCGGTTTCATCGGCCTTTCTTCCGGTTATCCGTTGGGTCGGGCCCGGAGGGTGTCGGCCAATCGCTGAAAGGCCGCCTTCCATTCCGGAAGGACGGCAATGAGCGATTGTCCCCTGGCATACCCCTCGGCGATCCGCCGGTCAAAGGGAATCTCCATAAGAAGGGGAATGCCTTTGGATGTTAGGTAGTCCCGGGTCTCCCGGGTTCCCACATCGGCCCGGTTCAAAATGACCCCATGGGGAATGCGCAGCTCCTCCAAGGCGCTGACGGCCAGTTTCAGGTCAAAAAGACCGAAGGGGGTCGGTTCGGTGACCAGGATGGTGTAGTCCGATCCCTTGACGGTCTGGATGACCGGGCAGGAGGTGCCGGGAGGTGCGTCCAAGATAACCCACCTTTCCTTGTTCATTCGTTTCTTGACTTCCCGGATCAAGGGAGGGGACATGGGCTCTCCCACTTTCAATCGGCCGTGGATAAAGTGAATGGAGCCGGAATGGCCTTCTTCGATCACCCCCCATTCCTTTTTGTCCGTCACCAAGGCGTTGGGTTTACAGACCAGAAAGCATCCTCCGCAGGAGTGACACATCTCCGGGAAGGTCAAGATGGTCTTCCCCAAGACCAGGATGGCCTTGAATTGACAGAGGTCGGAGCAGTCCCGGCAATAGGTACATCGGGATTCCTCAACCCGGGGGATCTCCCCATAGACGGTCTCCTGTTTCTCCCATTCGGGCTTCAGGAAAATATGGGCGTTGGGGGCCTCGACATCACAGTCCAAAAGCTGCACCGGCTCCGTAAGGGATAAGGCCAGGGCGACGGCCACGCTGGTCTTCCCCGTCCCCCCTTTCCCGCTGGCGATGCTAATGATCACAGACGTTTTCTCCTGTAATCAAGGCCTGATGGACATATTGGGCCACCAGCTCTTCGGGGGGGAGTTGGGGCGCACCGGTCAGGACCTTGATGCCCCGTTCATTAAAAAGGCTGATCGCCCTTTGACCCATACCCCCGGCGATGATCAAATCGACCCCTTTTCCCCCCAGCCAGCGGGGCAAAAGCCCCGGTTCGTGGGGAGGGGGGGTAACCATGACTTTCTGGATGATGTTTTTCCCCTGTAGGTCAATCAGGGCGAACTGCTCGCAATGGCCGAAATGATTGCAGAGCCTCCCTTCGGCCAGGGGGATGGCGATTTTGAGGGTGTCGGCATCCGCCTTCGGTTTCATGTCGCTCTTTGCCTCCCCTGTCGGAATCGGTTCCGGGGCCTGTCCTTTTTCAAGGGCGGCCGTCAGGTTTTCCAGGATTCCTTCCATGGCCGACCGGAACGACGGAGAAGGATCATCGAAGAGGTAGACCCGCCCTTCATCACCTTTTTCCATAACCCGGGTGTCGAAAGGTAGGCTTCCCAGGAAGGGGACGTTCATGGCCAGGGCTGTTTTCCTTCCCCCGCCTTTTTTGAAGATGGCCGATTCCAGGCCGCAATGGGGGCAGATGTACCCGCTCATGTTTTCCACCAAACCCAAGATGGGCATTTGGACCTGTCGGCAGAAGTTGATGGATTTGCGCACATCGGATAAGGAGATCTCCTGAGGGGTGGTGACGATTATCGCCCAAGCGTCCGGAATCGTCTGGGCCACGGTCAGGGGTTCATCCCCCGTCCCCGGGGGGGAATCGATGACCAGGAAGTCCAGACTTCCCCAGATTACATCGGCGATGAATTGACGGATGACCCCGATTTTCAGAGGGCCGCGCCAGATCGTGGGCGTGTCCTTGTCCGCCATGAGCATCTCAATGGAGATCGCCTTCAAGTTCTCGGTGACGGTTAAGGGAAAAACCCCGTCCTGGTTGTGCAGGGGCGTTTGCTGAACCAGCCCAAGCAGCCGAGGGATGCTGGGGCCGTGCAGGTCCACATCCATCAAGCCGACTTTAAATCCCTTCATAGACAGGCCTGCCGCCAGATGGACGGCCAGGCTGCTTTTTCCCACCCCGCCTTTACCGCTCATCACCAAAATTTTGTGTTTAATGCGGGACAAGGATTGTTGAATGGCGGCATCTTCCGCCTTTCGGGCATCCTCTCCCGTCTGAGATCCATGGGCGCAACCGTTGCTCATTTTCGATACTCCTTTCTCCATATATTTTCAAAATGGTCTGTTTTTATTAAGCGGAGCCCCGCCTCGAAAGGAGTGAGAGGTGGCCCCTTTTTAAGGCGAGGCTCCCCCGGCCGACGCCGGGCCGATTTTATGGTTATTCCCTGACCATCGTGGTCCCGCAGTTGGGACACTTGAGGGTGTTGCAAGGGACTCCCCGGGTATGGGCTTTTTTGCTGCCGCATTTGGGGCAGACGCAATTACCGCCCACTCCCAAACCGGCTCCCGGGCCCTTTCCCCGTCCCATTCCAAAACCTCCGCCGGCGCCTTTTCCCGCCGGACCGGTACCGTCTCTCCTTGGCATATAGCCTCCTTGTCGATTATTTAGGCTGTTTAGTATTTTATTCCGTTGATCTGTTCGGCTCTTGGGCCCGTACCATGCGAGATACGCTTCACGAGATACGCTTCACGCAATACGCGTCCCGGTCGCCTGTTATTACCAGTGTCCTTCCACATTGGGTCCGTCGGCAAAGCGGATCTTTCCGGCCTTATATTGTTCCACCGCTTCGCGGACGGTCCCGCTGACCCCGATGCCCACCTTGACCCCCGCGGCCTCCAGGACCCGGAAGGCCTTGGGACCGCAATTCCCGGTCAACAGGACCGAAGCCCCCCGTTCCGCCACCGTTTGGGCGGCTTGGATACCGGCCCCCTGCGGTAATTGCAGGTTTTGTTTGTTGGCTACCACCTCAACTTGCATGGTCTCCGGATCCACCAGGAGAAAAAAACCGGCCCGCCCGAAGCGGGGGTCCACTTCGGCGTCCAGGCTGTTTCCTTTGGCGCTGACGGCTATTTTCATGGGCTTCCCCCTGTTCAAGAATCAGACTTCCGTAATGGTAATCGCACCTGTTTCACAGACCTCAATGCAGCTTTCGCATCCCAGACATTCATCAGCGTTGACTGGCACGGCCTTGTCGTTTCTTAATTCATAGACATTGACCGGGCAGACATCCACGCAATTTCCATCGCCGACACATTTGGTTTCGTCTACTTCCACTCTGTACATTTTCCTTTTCGCCCCCTTCTGTTTGGTCTCCGGCAGCAGGACTGCGGCAATTTTCCCTCCAAGTATTCCCGGATGACGGTCTGTACCTCGCCGAACAAGGGCGAGGTCACCTGGATACCGAAACGGTGCAGCCCGTTTCGGTCCTGCAGGCGAAGCCCGCCGCAGATCACCTGATCCACTCCCAACCGTTTTAAGTAGATGATTTTTTCATCGGGCGGCCAGTGGCTGATGTCCATTTCCTGTTTTTCACGCAGTCGGTCATTCTCGATGTCCAAGATCAACAACCGCCTGGCGCAATCCAACCTTGGAGAAACCCGGTTAAGGAAAATCGGTATGGCCACTTTCATCGCAGATCACTCTCTTCTTGGGAAATGTAAATCAAGAATCGTGCCAGATGAAAAGGAAAAGATAGAAATGGAAAAGGCGGTTCGGTGGGAAGGCCTGTTTCGAAAGGCCGAGTATAAAAAAACCAATAAATCAAGGAAGTTGTATTAGAAGGTCTTTTTTCGGCCCGGGAAGGAGGGGGATTTTTCGTTGTTTCGAAGGGAATCCTTAAGGGATTTCGCAATGAGGAAACTATTGCAATTTGCAATAATTTTATTGCGCTTTTGCAATTTGCAATAATCAGGTCATCCCTTTCAGTTTGCGCCAGAGGGTCGTGGGATGGATGCCCAATTCCCGGGCGGCCAAGGTTCGGTTGCCGTGGAATTTTTCCAAAGTTTCCAGGATGAGTTCCCGTTCCCGGTTCTGTAACCGTCCGGTGGAAAGGGAAAATCTCCCTGTCCTTACATCCTCCTCTTGTAATTCTTTAGGGAGGTGGGCGGGCTGGATGATCGGTCCGTGGCAAAGGACGAAGGCGTGTTCGATGATGTTTTCCAGCTCCCGGATGTTGCCCGGGTAATCGTAATGCATGAGGATCTGAAGGGCCTTGGCGGACAATTGTTCGATTTTTTTGCCTGTTTTCAAGTTGAATTTTTTCCGGAAGTGCTCGATCAGCAGAGGGATGTCTTCCCGGCGATCCTTGAGGGCCGGCAGGTCGATTTGGATGACCCTCAACCGGTAGTAGAGATCATCCCTGAACCGGTTGAGTCGGACCAGCTCCTTCAGGTCCTTGTTGGTGGCCGAGATCACCCGGGCCTTCAGGGGTTTGCTGGTGTTCGATCCCAGGGGTTCGAAGGTCTTTTCCTGAAGGACCCTAAGCAGTTTGGCCTGGACCGGCAGGGGTAGGTCGCCGATTTCGTCCAGAAAAAGGGTCCCACCGTCGGCCTGGGCCAACCTTCCCGGTTTGTCCTTCTTGGCGTCGGTAAAGGCCCCCCGGACATAGCCGAAGAGTTCCGATTCCAGCAGGGTTTCCGGCAGGGCGCTGCAGTTGACGGCCACGAAGGGTTTTGTCTTGCGCGGGCTCAAGTGGTGAAGGGCCTTGGCCAACAGCTCCTTTCCCGAGCCGCTGGGACCTTGGATGAGGACCGTGCTGTCGCTTTGGGCGATGTCGGGCAAGGTCTGAAAGATGTTCAGCATGGCCTCGCTTTTACTGACGATGTCTTGCAAAGTGTATTTTTGGGTGATTTCCTTGCGTAAGGCCTCGATGGCGCTCAGGTCTCGAAAGGTCTCCACCCCGCCCACCATCCGGCCGCGGTGGTCTTTGAGGACGGCGGTGGTGACGCTGATGGGGATCTCCCGACCCTGGGCATTGAGGATAGTGACCGGCAAGTCCACGACATTTTTACCGGTTTCCAGGGTCCGGGCCAGGGCGCAAGAATTCTGGCAGATGTCGGCCTGGAAGACTTCGAAGCATTTACGGCCGACGGCTTCTTTCCTGGAAAAGCCGGTGATGCGCTCGGCGGCCTGATTGAAGGAGGTGATCACCCGGTCCTTGTTGATGGTGAACACCCCTTCGGTGAGGCTGTCCAGGATGATTTTTAAGAAAGAGGGATTAGGTTCCATTTACGGCTATTTTAATAACAAAGAATCTTTTTTCAAGCCCTTTACTGAAAGGAAATTCAAATTAGGTATTGAATATCCATATGATTTTGTGTTATAGAATTTGCTTTAATATAGGAAATTCGCCAAAAACGGTCAGAGATCATCGGGTTATCGTCTTCGAAGAGGAAAGGCATCAAGGGAAACCGTCATGTTTTTCAAGATCAGTCTATATGCGGCGTTGATCGTTTTCGGTCTGGGGACCCTTTATAAGGTCCTGGGCTGGTTTAGAAAAAGAACCGGGGATCCGGGGCAAGACCTCTCTATGGCTCAAAGGGTCATGGAGGGGATAAAAGGAATCTTTTCCACCCTCTTCAGCCTGAAGTTTTTCCGCCTGATCAAGGTCTGGTTCCTGGAAATTTTCATCCAAAAACAGATCGGGCGGGAGGGGTGGCTGCGCTGGTTCATGCATTTTTGCATCGCCTACGGGTTTATCCTCCTTCTTTTGATGCACGCCCTGGATCGGCTCATCACCCAAAAGCTCTTTCCGGAATATTTTTCCACCATCAATCCCTTTTTGTTTTTAAGAAACCTTTTCGGGGCCATGATGCTTTTGGGGGTGATCATCGCCGCCTATCGCCGGATTTTCAACCGGGTTATGCGCTTGACCACGCGGGGGATGGATATCTACGCCTTGGTGGTGCTGGCCTTGATCGCCCTCTCCGGATTTTTCTTGGAGGCTACCAAGATCGTCTCCCACGAACGGTATGAGGAGATGGTGGCCGAGTATTCTTCCATTTCCGACGAGGAAGAAGCCTCGGCCTTACGGGCCTATTGGGCCAAGGAATTCGCCGTGGTCTTCCCCAAGGCCCCTTCCACGGAAGCGGCGGTCTTTTCCAAAGGGAAAGAGGTCCATGAAATGAACTGCGCCTCCTGCCACTCCAAACCCACCGCCGCTTTCGTTTCTTATGGTGTGGCCAAGGCCATAACCCCCGCCGCCTTGACCCTGGGGCGAAAAGGGGTCCGGGAAGGGCTGCGCTATTTTCACTTTTTGGTTTGTTTCCTCGGCCTGGCCCTATTGCCTTTTACCAAATTTTTCCATGTCCTGACCAGCCCGCTGGTCTTGTTGATCAACCGGGTGACGGATCGCAGCCGGACCGGCCCGGCCAATACGGCCACGATCAGGGCCATCGAATTGGACGCCTGCACCCACTGCGCCACCTGCAGTATCCATTGTTCCGTAGGGCAGATTTATCGGGAAATCCCCAATATAAACATCTTCCCTTCGGAAAAACTTCGGGCCCTGGCCGAATTGATCCGTAACGAAAAGGAGTCCGTTCAAGAACTGCCCGTCATCCGAGAAGGGGAGGCCATCTGCACCCATTGTTTTCGTTGCACCTTTGTCTGTCCCGTGGGGATCAATCTGCAGGATCAGTGGTTCGCCATGGAGGCGGATCTGACCCGGAAAGGGAGCCCGGAGCCCTTCATTCAACTGAGGAATGATTTTCTCTCCCGCTTCGATGCCGATCGCAGCAAGGTCCTGGTCCCTTTGAGTCCCTCCGGCAAAAGATTCAAGGAAGGGATAGGACTTTCCCGTCAAGGCAGCAGCTTCAACAACTGTTTTACCTGCCAGACCTGTTCCAACGCCTGTCCGGTGGTCGGCAGTTACCAGTTCCCGAGGGAAAAATTGGGGTTGTTGCCGCACCAGATCATGTACAGCTTGAAGTTCGGCATCCAGGACAATGTCTTGGGAGCGGGCATGGTCTGGGATTGTTTGGGTTGTTACAACTGTCAGGAAAATTGCCCCCAAGGAGTGCGGGTGACGGACATCTTTTTCGAGCTGAAGAGCATGGCCTTCCACCAGGCCCGAGGGGGGAAAACCTAAGAGCGTTCGGCGTTGAGTGTGTTGTTCGTATCTCGTATCTCGTATCTCGTAAGAGGCGCTTCATGAGGCACACTTCACGCCTTTCATTCAGCCATTCCAAGTCCGTAATGGAAGGTTAAGGATACTTTTTATGAAAGTCTTATTGTTCCCGGGCTGTAAAGTCCCTTATTATGCGCCCTTTTACGAAGCCGCCAGCCGACGGGTCCTGAAGGCCTTTGAGGTCCAGGTGGAAGAAACGGAATTCAATTGCTGCGGTTACCCCATCCGCTTTTTGGATTTCAAGGCCTTCGTCTTTTCCTCGGCCCGGAACATCGCCCTGGCCGCTAAAAAAGGGCTGCCCCTGGTCTGTTTGTGCAAGTGTTGTTACGGGACCCTGCGCTATGCGGACCAGCTCCTTAAACAGCATGAAGACCTGCGGCAGGAGATCGAGGCCATGCTGCAGGAAGAGGGTTTGGCCTACGTCCCCGGGGTGGAGATCAAGCATTTCCTGAATGTCCTCTTTGAGGATATAACCCCGGAAGTCATTCAGAAAAAAATCGTCCGCCCCTTTTCCGGGGTGAAAACAGCGGTCCATTACGGCTGCCATATCCTCAGACCCCATGATGTGGTGGATTTCGATGATCCGGTGAAACCGACCAAATTTGAGAAATTGATCGAGGTCACCGGCGCCAAGACCGTGGATTGGCCGCTCCGGCTCCAATGCTGTGGGGAGCCCTTGTGGGACAAGAACCGCGAGCTTTCCCGGCAATTGACCCGAAACAAATTCACCAACGCCGCCCAGGCCGGGGCGGAATTACTGGCCGTCGGTTGTACCCACTGCCAATTGCAATTCGAGCGGGTCAGAGAAGAGATGATCGCTTCCCCGGGGGAGGGCATGCCGCCGGCCTCTATCTTCTACGCCCAACTGCTGGGGCTGAGTTTGGGACTTAAGGCCTCCGAATTGGGCATAGACGAAAACCGGCCGGAATGGAAACTCCTTTGGAAGTAAGGCCATACCTTAGGGTCCAGTCCACTGCCGCCTTCTTTGGCCTGACTCCCCACCTTTCTTCCTTGCCGGATACCGTGTTACCCTTTTATCCATGGATTTCATTCCTCCCGAGGCGGACAAAAAGCCGGATGCATCTCGGCTTAGGGCCGGCCTTTCGGCCTGAAGAAAAGAATCTTGACTCCACCTAAACCGGTTGATAGAACTATAGCCGCCCTGCTTATCTATAAGTCCCGCAGAAGGGGGGAGGGAAACAACCATGTTCAACGGGGAAACCTGCAAACGCTGCGGTCTGTGTCTGAACCGCTGTCCTTTTCTGGAACTGCCGAAAGAAGAGGCCCGACAAGAGGTCATCCGCATGATCGAGACCTTGGAGTCGAAACTCATCCTGAAAAACTGCGCCGCCTGCGGCTATTGTGATGTGATTTGCCCTACCCGGTCCCGGCCTTCGGCCCTCAGGAAAGAGATCCTTTTGCGCCGGGCCCGGGAGAAGGGGGTATCGGGCTTTTCCATCATATCCGAAGAGGTCCCCTGGAACCTCATGTCCATCGGCCTGGAGTTTGAAAAAGAAGAGAAGCTGAAGGCCCTTCAGGCCTTTTCCCATCCCGAACCCGGGGAAGAGGTCTTCTATCTGGGCTGCAGCCTGTCCTACATCTATACCGATTTGGCCCGGACGAAGCTGCTTGAGGGACTGCCTGTCATCGGCGGCATGAAATACTGCTGCGGCGGGTATGTATACCATCATTTCGGCCGGGAGGAGGCGGCCCTTAAAGGAAGGCAGTTATTGAAGGAATTGAAGGCCCTGGGCGTGAAAAGGATGATCACCTTCTGCCCCGGTTGTGATCACATGATCAGCGGCGTTTATCCGGAAATCATCCCTGAATTCGATATCGAAACCCAAAACATCGCCGAATATCTCTTGGACCGACACCAAAAAGGGCTTTTGCCGTTCTCTCGGAAGGTGGGAAAAAGGGTGACCTTTCACGACTCCTGCGCCTGGCGGAATTTGGGGTCGGAAATTTACGAAAAACCCCGTCTCCTTCTCGAGGCCATGGGGGCCGAGGTGGTGGAAATGAAACACAGCCGCCGGGAATCCATTTGCTGCGGCGCCCCTCTTAGCGGAAGAAATCCCCAAGCGGCGGCCCTTCTGGCCGAAAAGAGGGTGCGCGAGGCCCAGGCCGTGGGGGCCGAGGCCATTGTTTTCAGTTGCACCGGTTGTTTCGCCTTGGCGGAAAAGGCATTCGAACACGGGCTGGAAGCCTATAACATCACCGAATTGGCCCAGATGGCCATCGGCGAAGACCCGCCCCACCGGATCGAAGAGATCAAGAAGACCCTTACCCAAACCATCATGACCAAAATCATGGAAAATCCGGAAACCTTGAAAAAGAGATACTTCATCCAAAACGGCCAAGTCAAACCTGTTTAATTCCCAGGGGACCCGGTTAGACAAGGGTTCCCTTATACCGAAAGGAGGAGCGGTCATGAGTCTTTATCCCTTAACCGGTGTGGATAAGGTCGAGATTTTAACCCTTCAGGATAATTATATTGAGATTACGGCCGGGGATAACAGCGATATCATCCACCGGGCGGCGGCGGTCAAGGAGGGAAATATCCGCAATTCCATTCTGGCCGAACACGGATTTAGCGCCGTCGTGAAAACCACCCGCGGAGACCGCACCCGTTTCTTGCTTTTCGATTTCGGTTTTTCTGAGCACGGGGCGGCCTACAATGCCCAGGCCCTGGGAGTGGAGATGCGAGCCGTGGAGGCGGCGGCCCTTTCCCACGGTCACAGCGACCACACCGGGGGTATCGCCGCCCTCGGGGCCATGATCGGAAAAAGGGATGTGCCCTTGGCCGTTCATCCGGCGGCCTTCAAGGCCCCCCGTTACCTCAAACTGGGAGAGCAATTAAAGATCTATTTTCCTCCCTTGACCCGGGAAATGCTCCAAGAGGCCGGATTCGCCCCGCTGGAGAGCAAGGAGCCCCTGTCCCTCCTGGACGGGGATATCCTCTTCTTGGGTGAAATCCCGCGGAAGACCGATTTTGAAAAGGGTTTCGCTGTCGCCCATTTTGAAGAGAACGGGGTGGAGAAGTGGGATCCCATCGAGGACGACACCTCCATCGTCATGAACCTCAAGGGAAAAGGATTGTTTATTCTTTCCGGTTGCGCCCATGCCGGGATCGTCAATACGGTCCAGCGGGCCGTGGAGGTGACGGGGGTAGATAAGATTTGTGCGGTCATGGGGGGTTTTCACCTCTCCGGTCCCGCCTTCGAACCCATCATCGGCCGGACCACCGAGGAGTTGAAGAGATTCCACCCGTCCTATGTCATACCCTGCCACTGTACAGGACGCAAGGCCATCATGTTTATGGAAAAGGAGATGCCGGGACAGTTCCTGTTGAACATGGCGGGGACGAAATTGACTTTTGTCGGGGCGGCGTAGTCGGATTTTCTCAAAGGGGACTTTTTGTTTCGCGGTAGGGGTTGCCGGTTTGCGAGGAACGAGGAACGAGGAGCGAGGAATGAGGAGCGAGGAGCGAGGAAAGAGGAATGGGGTAACTTCTTGAGGACCAATCCCGATCCGGCTGCGGTCTGGAAGCCGAAAAAAATTTTTACGCCCAAGGCGAAAAAACATGGAGGTGCCTTATGTGGGATGCTTCGAAATGTGATTTTTGCGGGGATTGCTTGGTGGCCTGTCGTTATGCCGGCTATGACCGGGACAAGGCCGTTCAGGAGATCAAATTATTGGCCGAGGGTAAGGCGGCCGATATCCTCAACCTGTGCATTACTTGTGTGGCCTGCTCCAGCCACTGCCCGACCGGGGCCGACCCGGCCGATCTGATCTTCATGATGCAGGAGAAGATCGGTACGGCCCCTTTGGTCGTCCATACCAAACCGGTCGCGGAGGCCTTGGCCCAGGGGCTGGAAGGAAAGGCCGCCCCCATGGAGGTCATTCCGGGCGATCCGGACAAACCGGTGTTGTCCTTCGATTCCTTTGAATTTCGTCAGTTCCCCGAAGGGACTTTGGAAAGCCGGTTGTTCAAGGGACTGACCGTGGTTCGGGGGCCGGAGCTGATGTCCCTTTGCGGTTGCGTCCATATGGGCGGGCAGAGTTTCGTCCGCAAATACGCGGCCCGGGTGATCGGCAAACTGGCCGAATTGAAAAAACCCGTGGTCTATATCCACAACGAAGGATACGCCCTGGCCAAGGTGAAAAGCAAGGAGCTGGGCATCACCGTTCCCTATACATTCCAACACCTCTATGAATACTTGTTGGACTATCTCAAAAACCACAGGAAAGACATCAGACCCTTGAACAAGAAGGTGGCCTACCAGGCCAACTGCGCCACCCGCTGGCTGCCGGAACAGGAACCCTGGTTGGATGAGATCTTCGCCCTGATCGGGGTGCAGCGGCCCCCAAGGAAATATGCTGGCATAGACGCCTTGTGCTGCAGCGGTCCGATTATAATGACCAATCGGGAGTTGGCCGTTCAAATACAAGAGCAGAATATCAACGACGCCCTGGAATACGGGGCCGAGGCCCTGATCACCATGTGTCCTGTCTGCGACGCCGTGATGCGGCGGCCCACTTCGAAGGTGGGACTGCCCAAGATTTTTATTACCGACTTGTGCCGCATGGCCTTGGGCGAAATCCCCTGGCCGGGGAAATAATAAGCCTTGGAGACGCCTCCCCCTTTTGAGAAGAAGGATGCCGGATGGGCCTTTTCGGCTGGTTACGAAAAGGCCCGAACCCTTTTATTAATCGGCTCATTATAATTCGGTGGGGTTGTATTTTCTTCCGTCTGTGAATTCAGTTTTGGTCTTTTCTTCGGACTTATCCATGGGGGACCTTTGCCCCCTCCGCAGTCTCCTCCGTTAAAAAACGCGGACGAGCTGCGGTTTCCCCCATGGATAAGCCCGGAAAAGACGGCGCCCTAAAGTCAATGACTTCATAAAATACAACCCCACCGGGTTCGGCTGATGGTTGTCTTATTTTGAACCCCCTAATAAAAGCTTGTCGGCTTTAACCGATGAAGATTGAGTTGCGTCTTTTTGCCTCCTTGACCCGTTATCTGCCGGAGGCGGGTGCTTCCGCTTTTTCCAATACGGTCGAGGTCGAGGAAGGGATAACCGTCGAGGCCTTGATGGATCGGTTGGGCATCCCCAGGGAACAGCCCAAAATCATCTTCGTCAACGGCCGCCATGCCCAACCGACGCATATTTTGCAAGAAGGGGACCGACTGGGGATCTTCCCCCCGTTAGCCGGTGGTTGATCTTTTGTCTCGGCCGTTTACCTATCTCACAGTCGTGTCAATTATGACATATTGACATTTCTCCTTATTTTTCTAAGATTACCAAAAACGGAGAGGAGATGACCGTTTCCCCGTCTATGGTAATGCCCTTATACAACCTCTAACCCAGAAGGAGGCGGACCATGGAAAAAATTCTAAGAATCGACATGGGAGCGGAAGGGGGACCCAAAATCCGTGAGGAACCGGTAGGGGAATATGCCGGACTGGGGGGCCGGGCCTTGACTTCGGCGGTCGTGGCCAAAGAGGTCCCGCCTACCTGCCACCCCTTGGGAGCGGACAATAAACTGGTGATCGCCCCGGGTCTGTTAAGCGGAACCACGGCGGCCATGTCCGGAAGGATTTCGATCGGTTGTAAAAGCCCCTTGACCGGCGGCATCAAGGAGGCCAATTCCGGCGGACAGCCGGCCCAGGTCCTGGCCCGTTTGGGCTATGCGGCGATCATCCTTGAGGGAAAGCCGAAGGATGATGCCCTATACAAAATCTTCATCAACAAGGACGGGGTGAAAATCCAACCCGACAACACCTTGAAGGGCCTTCCCAATTACGACTTGATTGAAAAAATGAAGGCGGAATACGGGGATAAAATCGCCTGTATCTCCATCGGTCCGGCGGGCGAGATGAAGCTGGCCGCGGCTTCCATTGCTTGTACGGACATGGAACTTCGACCCACCCGGCATGCCGGCCGCGGCGGGGTCGGGGCGGTTATGGGTTCCAAGGGGGTGAAGGTGATCGTCTTGGATGATACGGGCAAGGCTATGCGTGCCCCCAAGGACCCGGAAAAATTCAGGGAAGCCTCGAGGATCTGGGTCAAGGGCCTGCAGAGCCACCCGGTGACCGGCCAGGGGCTGCCGGCCTATGGGACCAATGTCCTGACCAATATTCTGAACGAAGCCGGAGGGTATCCGACCTACAATTTTAAAGAAGGGCGGTTCCCCGGCGCGGCCAAGATCAGCGGGGAAGCCGAGGCCGCACTGGAAACGGAGCGGGGGGGATTGGCCACCCACGGTTGCCATCGCGGTTGCGTCATCCGCTGCTCCGGCATCTATAACGACAAGGACGGACATTTCCTGACTAAACAACCGGAATACGAAACGGTCTGGGCCCACGGCGGAAATTGCGGGATAGACGACCTGGATGCCATCGCCCAACTCGATTTCCTGGATGACAATTACGGATTGGACACCATCGAGATGGGGGCCACCATCGGAGTGGCCATGGAGGCGGGATTGCTGAAATTCGGCGACGCCCAGGGGGCCATCCGGTTGATCAAAGAAGTGGGGCAGGGGACCCCCTTGGGTCGCATTCTGGGCAGCGGGGCGGCCGTCACCGGCAAGGTCTTCGGTGTGGAACGGGTCCCTGTAGTCAAAGGTCAGGCCATGCCGGCCTATGACCCGCGGGCCGTACAGGGCATCGGAGTGACTTATGCCACCAGCCCCATGGGGGCCGACCATACCGCCGGATATGCCGTGGCCACCAACATCCTGAATGTCGGCGGTCAGTTGGATCCCTTGAAACCCGAGGGTCAGATGGAACTCTCTCGGAATTTGCAGATTGCCACCGCCGCCATCGATTCCACCGGCATGTGCCTGTTTATCGCCTTCGCCGTCATGGATCAACCGGAGACCTTTCAGGCCTTGATCGACATGATCAATGCCTTTTACGGGCTGAATCTGACGGCCGATGACGTGACCGCCTTGGGTAAATCGGTATTAAAGAACGAAAGGGATTTTAACGCCCGGGCCGGCTTTACCGCCCAAGACGACCGGCTGCCGGACTTCTTTAAAAAGGAAAAACTACCCCCCCACAACATCACCTTCCAGGTCAAGGACGAGGAGTTGGATCAGGTTTTTAACTGGTAACCTCGGTAGCGGTATCGGACAAGGGAGGTCGGAGCCTGACCTCCCTTTTTTTTGGTGGAACGATGGAACATGTTTTGGAATGGAGGTTAGGGGAAAAGGCCCTTCCTTACTTTCTTCCTTTGTTTCAAGAGGGGGTCATGATCGAAACCCGAACGGGAGGAAACCTAAAAGACTTCCTTACCCGGTCCCTGTCTATTCCCGCCGATTATGTGGAAACCCGGATTCAAACCGTTTTTTTGAACGGGAAGGCGGTGGATGACCTGAAACAGGCCATAGTCCGAGACGGTTCCACCGTGGCCCTTTCGGCGGCCATGCCCGGCTTGGTGGGGGCCACCCTAAGACGGGGCGGGTTTTTTGCCTCGTTAAGACCGGCCATCACTTCGGCCGCGGAACCTGAGGCCGCATCCCCCAAACCAGGCCGGGTCATCCTGAAGCTTTTCAATCTACTGGTGCCGGAACTGGCCCCGGCCTTGCTGGCCGAAGGGGTAGGGTTGACCGAAGGGCAACTGAAAAAGTTTCTCGAGGGATTGCAGGGGGATTTCTGGGAAAATTGCCGAGGGGCGGTTTGGGACGGCCGGCCCATAGAAGGGCCTTTTTCCTTGCCCCCTTTTGGGCCGGAAAAAGAGGATGGGATCAGAATAAAAGTCACCTGGATTGACTGAGAAGGGTGGCTGTCTTATCTTTGGGGTTAAAGAGGTCGTCAGTCATTTTATTTTCTCGGATGGATCCACCATGTCCATGCAACCCAAAAAGGAATTCGCTTTTGTCCATTATGATCTCTGCGATCCGAAAAAGTGCGATCCCCAAGAGGGACGTTGCGCCTCGGCCAAGGCCTGCACCCGGAAAGTGATGAAGCAGATCGACGGCCCTTTCGAGCCGCCCATGGTCTTTCAGGATATGTGCATGAACTGCTGGGACTGTGTCGAGGCCTGCCCCCTGCAGGCGGTGGAAAGGAAGCATATTTCCTGATTGTTGGGAGAAGGGCGTCCTCGGCATAAGGGGGGGGGAAGGGACCGTAAAAGAGCTGGGGTCTCCATTTCTTTTTTGGGGGGAATACTCCCCCTTTTTCTTTTCCGATTCTTTCATGAAAGGGCGCCCGCTGCAGCGGGATTTCCTGGGGGCAACGAATTCCCCTCGAAAATGTCCCCCTGGCAATAGGTTAGTTGCTTAAATAGATCAGGTCCGGTTTGTCGAGCAGGACCCGCGTATTCGGCGGGACGCTCTCGGTGATCCAGACGTTGCCGCCGATGACGCTTCGCCTGCCGATAATCGTTTCTCCGCCCAAGATGGTGGCGTTGGCGTAGATGATCACCTCGTCCTCGATGGTGGGGTGGCGCTTTTTGTTGCGGTATAGGTCTCCGGCCCCGGGGGGCAAAGACAAGGCCCCCAAGGTCACCCCTTGGTAGATCCTAACGCGCTTGCCGATTTGGGTCGTTTCTCCGATGACCACGCCGGTGCCGTGATCGATAAAAAAATACTCCCCGATCTCCGCGCCGGGATGGATGTCGATGCCGGTCCGGCTGTGGGCGTATTCGGTCATCATCCGGGGAAGGAGAGGGATGCCCATGCTAAGAAGGGTGTGGGCGATGCGATAAACCAAAACGGCGAAAAAGCCCGGATAGGCGACGATGATCTCCGTGTAGCTTTTGGCCGCCGGATCCCCCTCATAAGCCGCGGCGATATCCTTGAGCAAGAGGGCCTTGGTCTCGGGCAGGCTTTTCAGGAAGGCGGCGGCATGACGACGGCCCCATTCACGGCAGGTTGGACAAGAACGTTGGGGCGGCTCGCAGTCATGGGCCAAGGAGGCGGTGATTTGTTCGGCCAAGAGCGAATACAAAGTCTCGATATCTTTCTTGGGGCTCCAGCCCGCTTCCTTCGGCCTTTCCGGGTGGGTCCCATATTGGGAGAAAAGGACCGCTCGGGTCATGCGGATGATCCGGATCACCGCCTGAGGATCAGGGGCGGAACGGATCAATTCCTTTCTTTCCCGGGCCAGTATGCGGGAATCGGTCTTCAATTTCCTGGTCAGGGAGCGGATCTCCTCAGGCGAGAGATGTCCCTCTCCGGACGGTTGCGGCGCTTCGGCGCAGCGGTTCCTTTCATGAGCGTCTTTCATCCTTTATTCTCCTCCGATGCTTCTTCAAAGACCCAGGTGCTCAAGTATCGTTCAGCGGTATCGGGAAGGATGACCACGATCATCTTGCCCCGGTTTTCCGAACGCTTGGCCACTTCCACCGCGGCCCAGGCCGCCGCACCGGAAGAGATGCCGACGGCCACCCCTTCTTCACGGGCCAACCTTTTCATCATGATCGCGGCGTTTTCATGGGAGACCCGGATCACCTCGTCCAAGAGATCCAGGCGCAGTACCTCGGGGATAAAACCGGCCCCGATACCCTGTATCTTGTGGGTGCCGGCTTTCCCGCCGGAAAGGACCGGTGAATCTTCGGGTTCCACGGCAACAGCCTGAACGCTCGGTTTTTTCTCCTTAAGGACTTCAGTGACGCCGGTGATGGTCCCGCCGGTCCCCACCCCGGCCACCAGGATATCCACCCGGCCGTCCGTGTCTTCCCAGATCTCCCGGGCCGTGGTCTTTCGGTGAATCTCCGGATTGGCCGGGTTTTTGAATTGTTGCAGCATCAGATAACGGGGGTCTTGGGCGGATAATGCCTCGGCCTTCTGCACCGCCCCTTTCATCCCCAGCCGTCCTTCGGTCAGGATCAATTCGGCCCCCAAGAATCGAAGCATCTGCCTTCTTTCCCGAGACATGGTTTCCGGCATGGTCAGGACCAAAGGGTAACCCTTGGCCGCGCAGACGAAGGCCAAAGCGATGCCGGTGTTACCGCTGGTCGGTTCGAGAAGGATGGTCTCGGGACCGATCAAACCGGCTCTTTCCGCGGCCTCGATCATGGCCGCCCCGATACGGTCCTTGACGCTGCTTAAAGGATTGAACGATTCCAGTTTGGCCACTACCTCGGCGGCGCATCCTCGAGCGACCTTTCTTAAGCGCAACAAAGGGGTCCGGCCGATGAGATCGGTAATAGAGTCGGCGATTTTCATGAGGGGGTCTCCTTTACCTTCCTTTGGCTTTCATCTTTAGAAGGGGCCGGACTTTTCGTCTGTTTCAGAGTCTCTTGATGATTCTTTCGGATTTGAAAGATACCGTAAGCGGCCCTGAGATTAGGCAAAAAAGAAACCCGTCGTCCTCCCCGCTTTTCGTCCACAATCACCAAGGCCGCCGAGCGGACGATTTCAAATCCCACGGCATCGGCGAATTTTTTAAAGTCCTTCAGGGTGATGACCCGGATGTTGGGCGTGTCGTACCATTGATAGGGGAGTTCCCGGGTCACCGGGGCGTACCCGGTCAGGAGCAGCTGCAGTCGAATTCGCCAATAACTGAAATTGGGGAAGGAGACGACCCCGTTTTTTCCTATCCGCAGGATGTGCCGGAGGAGTTCGGCCGGTTCGTAGACCTGTTGAAGGGTTTGGCTCAAAATGACGAAATCGAAACTGTTTTCCGCAAAATCCCGGATTTCACGGTTCATGTCCCCGTGGACCACGGAAAGGCCCCTTTCGATGCAACGGGCCGCTTTGGCCTCGTCCAGTTCGATCCCGGTCCCTTCCACCGACTTATGGGTCTTCAAATAGTGCAGCAGCTCTCCCTCGCCGCAGCCCAAATCCAGGACCTTGGAGCCGGGGGGGATCCAGGAAGCCACCCATTGGAGGTCGAAACGGATGCCGTTTTCTTCAAATCTGACCATAAGCACGATCCAAAAAGCCTCGGATCATCTCCGAGAGCCTTTCATTGGGCAACAAAAAGGCGTCGTGTCCCCATTGGGCCTCGATTTCGCAGAAGCTGACGTCCAGGCCGTTTTTCTTTAAGGCCCGGACGATCTCCCGGGATTGATAGGTGGGATAGAGCCAATCGGAGGTGAAAGAGACGACCAAAAACTTCGCCCGCGTCTTGGAAAAGGCCCGGGTCACCGAACCCCGCCCGTGTTGACGGCCCAGATCGAAGTAGTCGGCGGCCTTGGTGATATATAGAAAAGAATTGGCGTCAAACCGTTCGACGAATTTGGACCCTTGATAACGCAAATAACTTTCCACCTGAAAATCGGCGTCAAAATTGTAGGAAAAATCGGCCTTATCCTGGAGGCGCCGACCGAACTTGAGGCGCATGGCCTCGTCCGAGAGGTAAGTGATGTGTCCGATCATCCTGGCCACGGCCAGACCCATGGTCGGACCGGGACCGAAATAATAATCCCCGCCTTGCCAGGCCGGATCGGCCATGATCGCCTGACGGGCTACTTCGTTGAAGGCGATGGCCAGGGCCGAATGGCGGGTGGTGGTGGCCAGAGGCACGGCCGTTACGACCCGTTCGGGGAAACGGATGGCCCATTCCAGGACCTGCATGCCGCCGATGGATCCCCCGACCACCGAGAGGAGCCTTTCTATGCCGAGATGATCCAAGAGCCTTTTTTGGGCTTCCACCATGTCCCCGATCGTGACCACGGGAAATTCCAGTCCGTAAGGCCGACCGGTTTGGGGATTGATGGAAGAAGGGCCGGTGCTGCCCATACAACCGCCCAGGATGTTGGAGCAGATGACGAAATATTTGTCCGTGTCGATCCCTTTTCCGGGGCCGATCATGATGTCCCACCAGCCGGGTTTGGGATCCTCCGCTGTGTAATATCCGGCGGCGTGGGAATCCCCGGAAAGGGCGTGGCAGACCAAAACGGCGTTGTCTCCGCGAAAGGTCCCATAGGTCTCATAGGCCAGGGTGATCGGACCCAACCGGCAACCCGATTCCAAGACCAGCTCATCCGGCGGTTCGGCGAAGGTGAAGGCCTTTTTCTCCACCAAACCGACCGAGATGCCGCGGGGGTCGTTTTCAATGTATTCGCTCAAGGGATGATCCTCAGGAATGGTCAAGGTTCAAAAGCCGGGGTTTAGAACGACGAATCCATCAGCTTAGCCCTTTCAAGGCCTGGTCTAAATCTTCACATAAGTCGTCCACATGTTCGATGCCCACCGACAATCGGATCAGGTCCGAACCGATGCCCAGGTATTCCCGGGTTTGGGGATCGAAGGAAACATACTGGGAGGAGGCCGGATGAATGACCAGGGTCTTGCAGTCCCCCAGGTTGGCCAGGTGCAAGATCAAGCGGAGCCGGCGGATAAAGGCGAAACAGGCCGATGGATCCTTGAGGCCGAAGGTGATCAGTCCCCCGAAGCCCTTTCCTTGAAATTGTTCTTCGGCGGTTTTCCTGGAGGGATGCCGGGGAAGCCCCGGGTAATTCACCCAGCGGACCTCGGACCTTGCCGATAAAAACCCGGCCAAGGCCGCGGCGTTTTCCATAATCTTCTCCATGCGCAGGGCCAAGGTATCCAGGCCCAAAACGGTCAAATAGGCATGCCAGGGGGAAGGGGTAGTGCCGAAGTTGATGTGCTGGTCCCTCCAAATCCGGTCCAGCAGGGCCAAGGGCCCTTTGCGTTCGACAAAAGGCCGGAAATCGGAAAAGCGGGGACCCGTCCAATCGAAACTTCCTCCGTCAATGACCACCCCGCCGAGGGCGGCGCCGTGGCCGCTCAGGTATTTGGTCGTGGAGTGTATGACCACATCCGCCCCCATTTCCAGGGGACGGCACAAATAAGGAGTGGCCAGGGTGTGGTCCACGATCAGAGGCAGCCCGGCTTCATGGGCCAGCTTCGAGATCTCCCGGAGGTCCGGCACATCCAAGCGGGGATTGCCGATGGTCTCCAGATAGACGAAGCGGGTCTTTTCCGTGACGGCTTGGGCGATCGCCTCCCGATCGGTTGGATCCACCAACCGGGCGGTTATCCCGTATTTGGGAAAGATCCGGGCAAAAAGGACATAGGTGGACATAAACAAAGAGTTCCCGGCCACGAATTCGTCCCCGGCGCGCAGCAGGGCCATACAGGTATTGGCGATGGCCGCCATGCCCGAGGACATGAAAACGGCCCCCCGCCCCCCTTCCAGGAGGGCCAACTTTTCTTCCAGGACCCGGTGTGTGGGATTGGAAAGGCGCATATAAATAGGATCGGCCGTGTTGCCGGCAAAGGCTTGGCTCAATCCTTCGGCGCTTTCGTGGACATGGGAGGCCGTTTGATAAACAGGGGGCAACGTGGCCCCTTCCCAAGAAACCGGTTTTAGCCCCCCGTGAATGACCTGGGTCTCAAAACGATAACGGTTGTTTTCGGTCATGGACATCCCTCTTTCATGTCAAAAGTCACAAAGGGGTTGGAAGATGGGACAGCCTTTGCATTGTTCGATCTTTTCACTCCAACTTTTATGGGCCTTTCCTTGACAAAGGGTCCCGGTAATGAACCAGCACAGGTCGCCGGTCTGGAAGCGCCAGGCCGGGCAGTTTTGTTTCCTTTGCTCCGGACAACGGGTCTTGGTCCAGCAAGGCCCTTTCTTTCCGGCGCGGGGATGGCTGTGATGGACCAAAAACAAGACCTGGCGGGCCACGTTTTCCGGGATATTCCTCCAGCCCTGTTCATAGCTGTGCACGGCCTTCAAGGAAACGGCCAAAAGCCGGGCCAGTTCCTTTTGGGTCAAGCCCAGCTTTTTTCGATAATGGATCAGTTCTTGGTTGTCCATGGGAGCAGAAGCTTACGGTTTAAAAGCCATATACCACAATGTGGTATAATTGTCAACCTCGAAAACATCCCCAAAAAAGATCGGGGGCGGATCCCCTGACGACTCGAAAGTGTCCTTCAAGCCGGAAAGGGGGGAGGCCTTTGCGTCCAAGAACTGAGGGGGATCACTTTGGAAAACCGAAAAGGAAGAGATCGGCCGGATTCTACAAAACAACCCGAAACAGCTCAGGTCTCGTCGAGAGGGGGCGGGATAAAAAGGATACCCGGGCCAAGGCCTGCACCCGGAAAGAGATGATGCAGATCGACGGCCCTTTCGAGCCGCCCATGGTCCGGCCTTTTTTGCCCTTTCCCCGAAAAAAAGGATAAAGCAAGGGAAGGGAATTATTGCTCTTCGTCAAAGGCGTTTAGGCGGGCGATCCGGCCCAACCAGAGGCCGCTGGGTTTGACCGTCCGCCGTTGGGTTTGGCGGTCCACGGCCACGAGGCCGAAGCGGGGCTTGTAACCGAAGAGCCACTCGAAGTTGTCCAAAAAGGACCAATAATAGTAGCCGCGGACATCCACCCCGTCCTGGAGACAGCGGATCAGGCCCTTGAGGGCCCGCCGCACATAGGCGATCCGCTGTCTGTCGTCATCGGTGCCGATGCCGTTTTCGGTGACGTAAATCGGTACCCCGGCCTTCTGCCAGGCCCAGCGGATGGTGGCCTCCAGGGCCTCGGGCCAAAACTCATAGCCCATGACCAAGACCTCCACCCCTTCCTCCGGGCCGACCGGTCCTTGCGGACCGAAGCGGGTCCGGCTGTAGGTTTGGACCCCGATAAAGTCATCGGACCGCGCCGCTTCCAGAAAGGGTCCGTAATCTTCGGCCAAGGCCCGATCCCGGGTCTCCTCGCCGCCGGGCAGGGCCTGATAATCGTCCATGGACAGGGTAAGACCCACCGGGAAACGACCGGGACCGGATTTGACGGCCTCCCGGGATTTCAGGTGGGCCTTGAGCATAATCTCATTGATGCGGTTCGGATCGCCGAAAAGGTAGGGACTGAATCGTTCCAGCGTTGTCCCGCACCGCCTGGCGGCTTCGGCCATGAATTTCAAACGGTATTTTAATCCCTCTCGGGGGAAGGTCCCGCGAACGGCCAAAGAACCGTTCAAATTGGCCTCGTTGATGGTGCAGGCCAGGCCGATCAAATCGCCCAAGTGCCGCGCGGCCCGCTCGCAGAATTTGGCAAAACGGTCGGGGGCCCGTTCGTCCTCCCAGCCGCCGTCGGCGGTGAACCACAAGGGGGCGGTGAAGTGATGAAAGGTCAGGCAGGGAAGCAGGCGGTTCTCCCAGCAGGCGGCCAACATCCTACGGTAGTGGTCCAGGGCGGCCAAAGAAAAGCGGCCCGGTTCGGGCTCGATGCGGGCCCATTCCAGGGAGAAACGATACGAGTTGAATCCCAATCGGGCCAAGAGACGGATGTCATCCGGATAGAGGTGATAGTGGTCGCAGGCATCCCCGGAGGGCTCGGCGAAGGCCGTTCCCGGAAAATGCTCCAAAAACCAAAAATCACTCTGGGTGTTGTTACCCTCGACCTGATGGGCGGAAGTGGCCGTGCCCCAGAGAAAACCTTCTGGAAATCGAAAGGCCATAACCTGTCTTCCCTTGACGAAGAGAAAAAATAGTTATTTAAAGTCTTATCCGGTTCCGGGATCGGCAATGCCTTCGATTCGTCCTTTTTAATCATAACATCCTTGATAGGAGCTGTCAAAACCTTAGAAAAAGGTTGGTTATCCTTCTTCGCTTTCTTCATCCTCCCGAACCATCCATTTAATCTTCTGGTCGGGCTGCGGCAGCAGATGTCGCGGCAGGAAAAACATGCCGGCGATCAGGGTGGGAACCACGGCGCTGGCGATGACCACGGCCACCAGAAAAGAATATTGGGCCTGGGTGACGATGCCGTGAGTAAAGCCGTAGAGGGCGGAGATGGTGCCGAAGGTCAGACCGGTGGACATGAGCAGGGTGTAATACCAGCGTTCCTTTTTTTCTCTACGGAAGCGGGCGATGATCGGGAATAGGCCGAATATTTTTGAAAAAACCTTTCCGGCCAACAACACCAGAAAGACCAAGGGGGCTGAAACCAAGGCCGGCAAAGAGACAAAGGTCCCGGCTCTAAGAAAATAAAATGGGGTGAGAAAGCCGACGGTCAAGGTCCTCAGCCTGCGGACCCAGGAGGTGTCTCCGTTGGAAAATTCGGCCAGGACCATACCCACGATATAGGCCGGGAGCACGGCCTCGCTCCCGGACCAGAGGGCCAAGGCGCCTAACCCGAAAAGGACCAGAATGATCCACTTGGTGCGGATGGCCGCCGTTCGATAGCCGTACACTTTGGTCAACCAACGGCTGATCAAAGGCAGGACCGTTAGGATGAAAGCGGTGACGACGATAAACACGAGGGTCTTATAGGTAAAGGGGGCAAAAAGGAGGCCCAAGGCGATGACCGTCCCCAGGTCGTTGATGAAGCAGGCCCCTAAAATCCCTTTGCCGAATTCGGTTTGGTTGAATCCGGTTTCCAGCATGACGGCATAGACCACGGCCATGGAGGTGGTGGATAAAGCCACGCCGCAGAGAAGACTGGCCTGAAGGTTCCAGCCCAATACATAATAAGCGAGGGCGGCGCATCCGGCGAAGGGAGCGAAGAAACCGAAGAGACCGACCACGGTCACTTCTTGCAGTTTGCTTTTCAATACCTCCGGTTCCAGTTCGGCCCCGGCCAGGAAGGTGAGGAGGACCGCACCCGAAGAGGCCAGAAAACGGAGCCATTCCTGGTTGGAACCCAGATCGTCCAGTTTGCCGAAATAGCCGGCCACAGCGGCGGCGACGACGCCGATGCAGATTTCCATCAGGGCGATGGATATCCGTAAATGGTAGGCGATGACGGCGGAAATAACGGCCAACCCCAGCCAAAGGGCGGCGATGGTAAAGATGTGTTCCATAATTTCTTATCCTTCTTTTTCTTGAATTTTTCGGACCGGTAAGGGGGGCAAAAAAAAACCGCCTATCGGCGGTTTGTCTTCTACCCTTCGGTGAAACCCCTACCGCCGGTCCATCCAACGATAGGAGTCATCAGCCCGAAGGGCGAACAGGGGAACTCCATCCCTTTAGTCGACCTTCCTATAACATAACCTTTTTAGAAAGGCAAGAAAAAAATGAAGCGGGCCGGACCCTTCCCCTATCCCCTTGAAACCTGGAGTCCATGAAACCGTCCCCCATCGCCGACTCTTTCGGAGATGATCCTTTGTTTACCCGTTTGTTTATTTTCCCTTCTGGAAGAAAAAGGTCTTGACAGGCTCCGAAAGACCTTTTAATATTTATTTATGGGGATGGAGTCCCCCTGAAAAGCGCTAAGGATAAGCTAATGACTCCTACTGTATGGAAGGTTGCTGCAGTGGGGGCATTAGAAGAAATGGATGAACCCGCTGCCAGGCGGGTTTTTTATTTTCGGGGATTGGCGATCGGTCTTTGAACCTCTTGCTTTACCGGGATTCCGGAGGTTACCGAAAGCGTGATCTATTACTGCCCTTTTTGCTGGTTTGAATCCTCAAGGATTTTTGACACTTGTCCTCGTTGCGGCCAGGATCTTAACCGGTTAAAGGAGATGGAGTATGCCGAGCGCCTTGTTCTGGCCTTGAAGCACCCGGAGCCGGAGACTCGCTGTCGAGCCGCCCACCTCCTTGGGGTATTGCAGGCTGTAAAAGCCGTTCCGGCGTTGATCCGGGCGGCCCAAGAAACGAAGGACCTTTATTTCCTCCGGGAGATTGTCCGGGCCTTGGGAGAAATCAATGATCCCGCTTCCCTTCCCCAACTCCGGGTTTTTTTAAGCCACCCTTCCTTTTTAATCCGCAAAGAAACCGTACAAAGTTTAGGCAAAATCGGTGGGGAACAGGCCTGGGAGGCGATATCGGTGGCCTGTTTTGATCCCGTCGAGTCGGTTCGAGAAACCGCCCGGGAAATTTTTCAACAAATGAAACATACCGAGAAACCATGAACTTTCAACTATCGGAAGGTGAAATCCATTATTTGTGGTGGTTTATTCAGGGAAGTATCATGAATCCTTCCACCCGCTGGCGACTGAGAAAGGCCTGGGGGTTTTGTAACCGCCATGCCTGGGGCTTTCTCCAGATGGAGGCCGCCTTTCGTCATGGATGGATGCACGGCCCGGCCATCCTTTATTTGGATATTATGGAGCGGGCCTGGGAGGCCATAAACGTCGGGGGGCCTTTTCCCGCTCTTCGTTTAGAGAGGAACTTGCGCCCCAAAGGCCCTTGCCTGATGTGTGAGATGGGTTATGGTCCGGAGTCGACCGGTATGGCCAAGCCGGAGGTCATCCAACGGGGACGGGATCCGTTCGAGCTTAAAAAATTCGCTATCCATACCCAACCATACTGGCGGAAGGCGGTTTGCGGAAAATGCATGAACAGCGGATCCAGCGCCCGCTGTCGGGGTCATCTCCTGGAAGATTTTCGTTCAGGGTCCTTGGAGGACTTGGCGGCCCACCAGGCCTGGGTGCGCTATCTGGTAAACCATTTGGCGGTGTACGCCAAGTCGTTCCGACATGGCTTTCACGGCACGGAAAGCGACGAGGACAAGGCGGCCCTGATCAGTGCGGTAGGATGGTGCAGCGGTTGGGAGGCCCTGTTTGCACTGATTTCTTTTTCTGATTCGGACCGGGCGCTCGTTTTTTCGGACACGGAGCTCGAACGGGCCGTTTGAGGGTATCCATGTTCTTCATCGGTAGAAATCAGGAAAGGAAAAATATTGTAGCCGCATTGAAGGAAGGTGTGAATGTCATTCTCAAAGGAAAATACGGCATAGGGCGGACGGCTTTGGTCAACCAGATCATCGCCATGACCCAAGATCAGTGGCGCTTTATTGTCTTGGATTTTTCCCTTTCCCCGGCCCAAGCGGAGGCCTCGGCTTTGTCTTCGCAGGCATCCTTTCGACAGCCGAAGAGAAAATTCGGGACGGACAAACCCGGCCAAAGGTTGATCCACCATTGGAACCTTGAAGGGAAACCCGGGGTGATTGTCCTGGACAATGTGGCCGGACTTTCGTCCCAAAAAAAGGCCTTTATTCGCCGTCTGAACCGGCTCAACCGGTTTCATTTTATTGCCATTGGAGAAGAGTTTTTACCGGAAAAGGATCTGGGGCTATTGCGTCGGGAACTGATCCCGTCCCAAGTGATCACCCTTCGTTATCTCAGCGTGGATAACGGAGAAAAGATGCTTAGGTATTTCTCGGAAAAATACCGGTTCCATTGGTCGGAAAATCAAATCCAGATGTGGGCTTCAGCCACCCATGGTTATCCTTTAGGCCTAAAGGAAATCGTGCGCCGGGAATTGGAACGGCTCGGCCGCCGATGAATGATTGCACCCAACGACCTCTTTATGGAAAGTACCGGAGGTCGGGGATCCGCTTCAGGATCCTCAAGGCCGTGGGTGTCCGCCGGACCGTCATCCGATCCAACCCTTTCCGAATGATTTACAAACCGGAAAATTATTTTCCCAGAAATCAAGGAGTTCCGGAATAGAGGGGCGATCCCTTTTTTTCTTGCCCTGTCGGGCCGAAGATGGAAACAGGGGTTTGATCCTATTCGAAGACTGAACGAAAAAAGGAAAACACCTTCGGGAAAGAGGCGATTGGATTCATGGCCTTCCAAAGTATTCTATGGGGAAAAGCCGGCGACGGCATCCAAAAAGAAACCCTTGAAGCCCCGGCCTGTTTTGTCGATTTAAATCTTGATCAGATTGTCAAGGCCGTAACCGCCGATAGGCAGGCGTATCGGTTGCAGCCGTTTTATTATACTTATTTACAAGATATCGCCCTTATCACCTACCGCCAGGAAATCGCCCGGGATCTTGAAGATGAAAGGTTATTGAAGCAGATACGATCTTTTTCCCAAAAAATGATCCAAATGCGACGGTACCTTTCTTTGGTCGAACAGCTGGACTTCCATTATCACAAGGCCGGCTGGTTTTTAGAATCGGTCGCCGTTTATTGCCAGGCCGTCGGTTGCCTGGCGGCGGAATTAAGCCGGGCGGAAGTAAAGGCCCGCGGTCTGATCGATTTTAAGGAATATCTTTCGGCTTATACCGCATCGGAACGTTTTCAAGGCCTTCAAAAAGAAACCGAGGAAATGAAGGCCGCCTTGGCCACCGTAACCTATTGTATTTTGATCAAAGGGGATGTAGTAAAAGTCCGGCGTTACGAATCGGAAGCCGATTACAGTAAAGAGGTTGAAGGCATTTTTGAAAAATTCAAGCAAGGGGCTGTAAAGGATTATATACCGCACCTGCCCGGCGCGGGCGGTATGAATCATGTGGAGGCGAATATCCTTAAGTTTGTGGCTAAACTCTATCCCGAGATATTTTCCGGTCTGGATCGTTACTACGAAAACAACCGTTCATTTTGGGATGATAAAATCATCCTTTTTGATCGAGAAATACAATTTTACGTGGCTTATCTGGAATATATCGAAAAATTCAAAAGGGCGGGGTTGAAATTTTGTTACCCGGAAATTTCTTCAAAAGAAAAAGAAGTCTATGTCAGGGAAGGATTTCATTTGGCCCTGGCGGATAAATGCCTCCGGGAAAAAACGCCCATTGTTTGCAATGATTTTTACTTGAAAGGAAAAGAGCGCATCCTGGTCGTCACCGGTCCGAATCAAGGAGGGAAAACCACCTTTGCCCGCACTTTCGGGCAGTTGCATTATTGGGCCTGCTTGGGACTTCCCGTTCCAGGCAAAGCAGCGCGACTGTTTCTTTATGATCGAATATTTACCCATTTTGAAAAGGAAGAAAGCATCATCGACCTTCGGGGTAAACTGGAGGATGATCTGATCCGGATCCGCGATATCCTCCGTCAAGCCACACCCCGGAGCCTGCTTATTCTGAATGAGATTTTCACCTCCACCACTTTGAAAGACGCCGTCTATTTAAGCAAGAAAATCATGGAAAGGATCGTCGCCTTGGATGCGCTCTGTGTATGGGTGACCTTCATTGACGAGCTGGCTTCCTTTAGCGAGAAAACCGTCAGCATGGTCAGTACGGTGGACCCGGACAATCCGGCTTGGCGAACCTTTAGGATCGAAAGAAGACCCGCCGACGGTTTGGCCTACGCCCTTTCCATCGCCGAGAAACATCGTTTAACCTATCCCCAGTTGCTTGAGCGTATACCCTCATGAAGGTCTTTCTCCTGTTCAAAGATCGGGATTTCGACCTTGAGACCCCCTTGCCGGCGAATGAACAGGACTTGGTCCAAGACCTGGAATTAGATGTTTTGTTGAAAACCATGGCCAGCGGAGACGAATATCTGTATCAAGCGGCCAAAACGGTTTTGCTGAACGGTTTGCAAGATGCCGAGGCGATCCGTTATCGGCAGGAAGTGCTGAAGGACGCCTTGAAGAATCCGTCGGTGGTCCGGAAACTTTACCGGTTGGCCGAGGAAGCCTTGGACCGCAAGAAAAGGGGCTGGTATGGTATTTACGGCCATTTTCCCAGTTCGGTCCTCCACGGTTCCTTGGAAATGGTGCAGATGCTTACGGAACTGCTAAAAAAATTGAAGGATATCGCCGACCAACAGGTGGACCAATTCAACTCCGAAGGCTTTGTTTTCTTTTTCCGCAGACTCCAGCAGGAACTCCACGAGGCTTATCTGGCCGAGATCGCAGATCATTTAAAAGCCCTGAGATTCCAGGACGGCATCTTAATCAGCGCTGCCCTGGGAAGGGGCAATGAAGGAACCTATTACCTCCTTCGAAAACCTCTGGAAAGCCGCAAAGGTTGGCTCAAACGGATTTTTCCCTCCAAAGGGGCCTGCTATTCCTTTTCCATCCACCCCCGGGATGAGGCCGGCGTCAAGGCCCTGGAGAATTTAAGAAACAGGGGGATCGGCAAAGTGGCGAATGTTTTAGCCCAATCCGCCGATCACCTCGACGGTTTTTTTAAACGCCTGCGGGCCGAACTGGCCTTTTACGTCGGCGCGTTGAACCTTTATGAAGAATTGGTCCGACTGGGCGGGGCCGTCTGCTTTCCCCAGCCCGCCCCGCCGAAAGAACGGAAGCACTCGGCCCAGGGATTGTATGACATCGGACTGTTTTTAACGATGCGGGATACCGTCGTCGGCAACGATTTCGAAGCGGACGGAAAGGATTGCGTGGTAATCACCGGTGCCAATCAGGGCGGTAAATCCACTTTTTTACGAAGCATCGGCCTGGCCCAATTGATGATGCAAAGCGGTCTGTTTGTACCGGCGGCGTCCTTCCGGGCCGATTGCTCACGGGGGATTTTCACCCACTTTAAACGGGAAGAGGACCTCACCCTGAAAAGAGGTAAATTGGACGAGGAATTGAGCCGGATGAGCAAGATGGTGGATCTCCTCCGGCCCCATGCTTTGATGTTGTTCAATGAGTCGTTCGCCGCGACCAACGAAAGAGAAGGGTCCGAGATCGCCCGACAAATCAGCGCCGCCTTGCTGGAAAAGGGGGTCAAGATATTTTACGTCACCCATCAATATGCTTTCGCTCATTGGGTTTATGAAAACAGAAAAGAAAAAACCCTTTTCCTCCGGGCCGAACGAAAAGACGACGGAACACGAACCTTCCGGTTGATCGAGGGACCACCCTTACCCACCAGCCATGGAGAAGATCTGTATGGAAAGCTTTTCGGCCCAGAGCATTAGACCGATACGATCAGGCGGATATTTTTTGATGGAGCTGGGTCAGTTTTCCCTTGATCTCGGACATTTTCTTTTCCTCCTCCATGAGTACGGTCCTTTGAGCCTCGACCGTTTCTTCGTCCCTCGATTTCTGACTCAGCCCTTTTTCTATGGCCTTGGAGATACCCTCCAAGGTGGCCTCAATCCTTTGCAACATTTCCCAGCGGAAGGACAGCTTGCTTTGCTCCAACCTTTCTCTGAAGTCGGAAACGATGCGACCCGCTTGGCGGTCGATCACCTCCTGTATAAACTCCCGCAATTTTTTCATAGGACTTTTTCGCCGATAAATTTCGGGAGCATCAAGGTCAGGGAAGAGGTCATGATTTCTATGCCCACCGGTTGATCCTTAAATTTATAATAAAAGCGGGACTTGGACGACCAAAGGGCCTCGGCCTTGACGATATCGAAGGGGACGGAGAAGAGTTCGGCGGAAAAATTGAGCAAGGTATCCACCATTTCGTCAATCCTGGAGATAAAACGCCGGCAGGAGGCCTCAAAGGTTTTGGACAACTTGTCCTCTTCGAGCTTGCGCCAGGTGACGAAGGCCTGCTGGACTTCGGCGATCAGGTCTTCTTCCATACGCCGTTGCATTTCCTTTAAAGGAAGGCCGGAATATTCTCGATAACGGCTTCCCAAATTATCGGATATTTTTTGGCTCAAATCTTTTCTGAAAGCCTGCGTATCTTTTTCCAAGACTTCTTGAATGATCTGTTTTACGGCACCGTCCAAAAGCAGAAAAAAATCGTCTTTTTCAACCAGGATTTCTTCTTTTTTCTCTTCGAAAAGCTTGATCTTTTTTTGCAGTTCTTCCAAAGGAGTGGCCAGGGATTTCATGGCCAACTCCACTTTCAACGAGGCCTGGGAAAGCAGCCGAAGCAGATTCTGGGTCACGGAAAGGAGCAGGACCTTTCCTTTTTCCTGCATCAGAAAGGTATTTAAAATATTTTCAAATTCCGGAAGCCGGCTTTTCTTCAAGAGTTCCTCCGATCCAGAGGTCTTGCCCTGGAGGGCCCATTTGGCCGAAACCGGAAATATTTTGATTTCATCGCCCAACGATTCGGAGAGAATGTTTTTGACAAAAGCCATGGACTCCTTTAAGTCTTCAAGTCCGACATAATCCGCTTTGTTCTGGAGGAAAAAAATCCGATGGGAATATTCCCGGACCTCCTTTAAAAAGTTCAGTTCTTCTTTGCTGACCGGCTGATCCACGGAAAGGAGAAAAAGGGCGGCGTCCGATTTGGGAAGATACTGATAGGCTACATCGGTGTTATGCTCATAAACCGATCCCACCCCGGGGGTGTCGATCAAACGGACCCCGTCACGCAGGTAGGCCGAAGGGTAAGAGATAACCACTTCCTGCACCTCTTTTTCATTCTTGGGATTTCCTTTTTCCGTTACATATTGAGGCAGGCTGTCCAAGTCGATCTCCTGGACCCGACCGTCGTTAAAGAAAACCTGGATTCGCAACGATTCCCCGTACTTCAGGATGGTGGCGATGGAGGTGAGGGGAACGACGGCCGTGGGCAATAGTTCCGCGCCCAAAAGGGCGTTGATCAAACTGGTCTTTCCCCTTTTAAATTGTCCCAGGACCACCAGGTTGAAAACATTATTCTGGATTTTATCTTTGAGTTCGGCATAAATCCCATCGGAATGGTTTTCGATTTTCTGCAAGGAGTTGATGCAGACCATCAATTCCTCTTTGAGTTGGGCATAGTTATCGAGCACCATATCGCTAATCTGCCCTCCCTTTCTCTCGGATGGTTCGGCGGGGAAATAAAAAACTCCTACCAAAGACCCTTTGGTAGGAGTTATCAGTCCCCGATTACGGCGACGGTTAAGCGAACTCCATCGCTTTGTTCCTTTGTTTCAAAGTTTTATTATAAAAAATATCTTTGCTTGAGTCAAGGCGATTACTCCTTCAGGCAAAGAAAAGGGCCGCCTTCCGGGACAAACCCTTTTCTCCGCCGTGCCGTTACGGCCCTTCACCCCTAACTCCTTCGACCTTTACGGCTCCGCCCGTTTTCCCCTCTCGCCCTTTCCGGGAGGGGGCGCTTTCCGCTTCATTTTTTTTCAATTGAAGGTGTTCGTAGACCCTTTGGGCGAATTGATCGAATCTTTTCTCGCAGTCTTTTAGTTTTTCCGCGGCCGTTTTCCGTAAAGGGATATCCAGCACATCCCTCTGGGTCACTTTTTTGAACCATAATTTCAGTTTTTCCAGCTCCTCTTCATTTTCCTCCACTTCGGCGAAGATAAAGTTTTTCCGGGCTATCTCGAAGTCGATCTCTTTAAAAAAGTCTTCACATTTTTCAATCAATTCCTGGTATTCTTCCTGCCGGGAATCGATAATCGCCTTACGGATACGTTCTTCCTGGTCTTTGGTCAAGCTTTTTCCCTCGATCACCAGGCTTTCCCCCTGGAAACTTTCGATAGAGGCCATCAGTTTTTTAAGGGCCTCGATACGCTCCCCGGAATGGGGTAAAACCCACAGGGATTGGTAATTGACGGCCCCTAATTTCTTAAGCTGCCTCCAAATATAGACCCTGGCCTTGGAAGGTTCGGCCGGCAGGCTATAAGAGAAAAACAGCCACTTCATGGCCTTGGGTTCCCTTGTCATCGGACCGACTTCTGGCTCCTTTTTATTTAAAATTACCTTGGGCCCAGTAAAAAGTCAATTAAAAATGTAACTTTATTCACAAAATAAATTCGATAAATATTTGGTTCGATATGTAACAAAATTGCATTATTTTCATCTTGACATTGGAAATAAAATGATGTAACGATAGTTACAAAATAATCGGCCGAAGAAACGAAGATCCGGACAGGCCGAACGGCCTTTTCGGTAACTACCTTACATTTCGCGAAGAAAGATAAGCCATGGAACAAAACCCTTCCCAAAAAATCATGGGGTTGCACCGAAACATCTTCTTTACCGGTCTGGTCAGCTTTTTCATGGACTTCAGTTCCGAGATGGTCTATCCCCTGGTCCCCCTCTTTCTTTCCACCGTCCTGGGGGCCCCCAAATCGGTCATCGGGTTGATCGAAGGGATCGCCGAAAGTACGGCCAGCCTGCTCAAGGTCTTTTCCGGCTGGCTTTCGGACCGTCTGGGCCATAGAAAATGGCTGATGGCCCTGGGATACGGGATCTCCACCTTAAGCCGTCCCCTGATCGCCACGGCCCCTAATTGGGGGCAGGTTTTGGCCTCCCGTTTTATGGATCGCTTCGGCAAGGGCATCCGTAACGCCCCAAGGGATGCCTTGATCGCCGAGTCCTGTCAAGAGCATGTCTTGGGTCGGTCTTTCGGGTTTCATCGGGGCATGGACACCCTGGGGGCCGTGGTCGGACCGGCCGTGGCTTTCGGCTTATTGGCCTATTTCCAGGGACAATACCGTTGGGTGTTCTGGCTTTCCATAATCCCTGGGGCCCTGGCCGTGCTGACCATCATCTTTTTTATTCATGAAACCCGAACCTGCCCCGTAGGCGAGGCGGAAAGACCTAAACCGGCTTGGTCTCGCTTCAGCCCATCCTACAAATACTTCATCGTTGTGGTAACCCTTTTTTCCCTGGGCAATTCCAGTGATGTCTTTCTTATCCTCCGCGCTCAAAATGTCGGGCTTTCCGCGGCCGTCATACCTCTGGTGTATATGGTTTTTAATGTGATTTACGGTTTGGGCGCCTTACCGGCCGGACTGCTTTCTGACCGTATCGGACCCAAACCGATCATCCTCATGGCCTTCTTCTTTTTCGGTTTGATTTACCTGGGTTTCGCCCGGGCCGGCCATCCCTATCAGATCTGGTTGCTTTTTGTCGCTTACGGTTTGTTCATGGCCATGACCGAAGGGGTGCAGAAGGCCTATCTGGCCACTTTGGTCCCGCCGGAATTCAAGGCCACCGGATTCGGCTTGTATAATACCTTGGTCGGCTTGGCCGTCTTTCCGGCCAGCCTGGTGGGGGGATTTTTATGGGACCGTCTCGGTCCCCAGGCCACTTTTTATTATGGAACGGCTACGGCCTGGCTGGCGGCCTTGTTGTTTGTTGGTTTACTTTTGAAAAAGGAAAAGAGATAATAAGGCCCAAAAAACAGGAGGACTTATGTTCACCTTGGATATCCCCGGATTCGGGCCGGTTCAATTAAAGTATCTGGTTTCCGATTTTACCGGCACTTTGTCGGTGGACGGGCGCCTGCTGGAAGGGGTGAGGGATCGGCTGAACGAGATCGGCGGGTTTTTGGAAATCCATTTCCTGACCGCCGATACCTTCGGCAAGGCCCAAGAAGAGCTCAAGGACATCCGGGGAAGCCGGATCCAAATCCTGACCGGCCAAGACCACGATCGGCAGAAAGAGGAATACGTCCGTCGTTTGGGGGCTGAACAGACCATCGCCTTCGGCAACGGGAACAACGACCGGTTGATGCTTAAGGCGGCCAAGATCGGGGTGGCCGTCTCCACCGGGGAAGGCTGCGCCGCCGATGCGATCCGGGCCGCGGATATCTTCGTCACCCATATCCTGGAAGGGCTGGACCTTTTGCTCCACCCCAAACGGTTGAAGGCCACCCTACGGTTTTAAAGGCCCGACCTTCTCTCCTTATCGTTTTTTGAAACAACGGCCTTAACGGCCGGTTCGGGAATTGGGGGATGGGTTGCTGACGGTTTTTATGGCCAGGCAATCATAGACCGTCCGGCGGCCCTGATAGGGGATGGCGGCTCTCTTCAACAGCCTCCAGCCGCCGTTCTGGAAGATCCCTTCCCTTTCCAAGCGTTCCACTACACCTTCGGCGGAGTCCAAGCATTTACGGAGATCGTCGTTTTGGGTCAACACGATGGGGTTCCACCCCGGAGCGGCCACCAGGGTGACCGCTTCGATGACCCAGGAGGAGAGGTCCGGGCCGGCAAAGAGCTCGGGGGCCGGCTGGGTTTGCAGTCGGATCATCCTGGCCCGGGCCTCGGGCCCGACGGTTTCCTTGGCGGCGTCGATCAGGTCCAAAAGATGATTTCTGACGGCGTTCAGATCTTTCAAAAGGGGAAGGTTTTCCGTGCCGGGGGAGGTTTCCAGGGCCTTGGCCAGGAGGGAGATCTCCTTTAAATAATGATTGCGCTGATTGGCCGGGACCAGATACATGACCACCAGGTGCACCGGGTTCCCGTCCATGGCCCCGTAGTCGATGCCTGAAGGGCTCCAACCGACAACGCATTTCAGGTCTTCATCGAAGTTCACCCGGGCATGAGGGCAGGCCCAGCCCTTGCCCAAGGCCGTATTGGTGTTTTGTTCCCTGGCCATGATCTGGCCGACCACATCCGTTCCGGCCGGCACTTCCGGAAAGGCCTCGATGATGTGGGCCAAAAACTGCAGGGCATGGGTCTTGTCGTTTTCCGGGAGTTCGAACAACCTTCCTTCCTGAAGGGCATCCAATAAGGTATCCATGATCATGAGTCTCCATAGCGGTTAAAAAACCAGGTTTTCACTTTGTGGGTCAAGATGCTGTAGGCCGTAAGAAAGGCCAAGATCCAGCCCCAATAACTTAAAGGCAAAGGGACCAGTCCCAAGGTGTCAGCCAAAGGAGAATAAGGGAGCCAGGCGCCGACGGCCATGATCCATAAGGTGGTCAGGGTCATCGGCCAGGAGGCCCGGCTCCCCCAGAAAGGTATCCGACGGGTGCGGATGATATGGACGATCAAGGTTTGGGTCAGAAGGGATTCAACAAACCATCCGCTTTGAAAGAGACGCATCGCCCCTTCCCGCGCTTCAGGCCGGCTCAAGGGGTCCAAGAAGATCCGTCCTTGATAAACAAACCACATCAGGGCAAAGGTGGCGTAATCGAAAAGGGAACTGATAGGGCCGATGAAGATCATAAAGCGTTTGATGTTGGCGATGTTCCAGGTAAGGGGCCGGGCGACCAATTCCTCATCCACCCGGTCGGTGGGGATCCCTGTCTGAGAAAAATCGTAGAGCAGGTTGTTGGCCAGGATCTGGACCGGCTGCATGGGAAGAAAAGGAAGGAGGTAGCTGGCCCCGACCACGCTGAACATATTGCCGAAATTGGAACTGGCCCCCATGCGGATGTATTTGATGATGTTGGCGAAGACCCGCCGTCCTTCCAGAATGCCGGCCTCCAGGACCAGCAGACTCTTTTCCAAAAGGACGATATCCGCCGCTTCCTTGGCCACATCCGCGGCCGAATCCACGGAGATCCCTACATCCGCGGCCCTGAGGGCTGGGGCGTCGTTGATCCCATCCCCCAAAAAGCCCACCACATGCCCTTGTTGGCGCAAGGACCGGACGACCTGTTCTTTCTGAAGGGGGGTGAGCTTGACCAGGATATCGTGTTCCAGCACGGCCTTTGCAAAGGCCTCGGGCGGAAGGCCGGCCAGTTCCGGCCCGCTGATCACTCGAGAGGCCTTCAACTTTACCTCCCGACAGACTTTGCGCGTCACCAGGGCGTTGTCGCCGGTCAAGACCTTGACCCGTACCCCTGATTTCTCCAAGAGCTCCAGGGCCTCGGCCGCGCCGGTCTTGGGGGGATCAAAAAAGGCGATATAACCCAGAAGAATGAGGCGGCTTTCGTCTTCAACGGTAAAAACCGTCTTTTCCCGGGGGAACTCCCGATAGGCGATCCCCAAGACCCGGAAGCCGTCGGCATTGAGACGCTCCACTTCTTCGAAGAGGTCGGCCCGGATCAGGTCGATCAGAGGATAGACCTCATCGTCCAATTGATAGTGACTGCAGCAGTCATAAATTTCCTCCACCGCTCCCTTGCAGATGAGGACGTGATTCCCTTCGTAATCGACCACCACCGACATGCGGCGCCGTTGAAAATCGAAGGGGAGTTCATCGACCAGGCGACAATCCCGTTCGGGATACAGTTCGGCATGCTCCAGTATGGCCCGGTCGATCAAGTTGCGTAAACCCGTTTGAAAATAGCTGTTCAGGTAGGCATAGGTCAGGACTTCTTCGCTGGTTTGGCCGATGATGTCCACATGGCGTTCCAAGACCACCCGATCCTGGGTCAGGGTGCCGGTCTTGTCCGTGCAAAGGATGTCCATGGCCCCGAAGTTCTGCATGGAAGGAAGGCGCTTGACGATGACCTTATGGGAGGCCATGCTCAAGGCCCCTTTGGCCAGGTTGACGGTGACGATCATGGGCAGCATTTCCGGGGTCAGGCCTACGGCTATGGACAGTCCGAAAAGCAGGGCCTCCAGCCATTGTCCCTTGGTCAGGCCCACCAGAAAGAATACAGCACAAACCATGACCACCATGAAACGGATCATCAGCCAGGTAAAGGACTTAAGACCCTGATCGAAGCTGGTTTTTTCCTCCTTTCCGGACAACCTTTCCGAAAGGGTCCCCAGAACGGTCCGAGGACCGGTATGGACCACCAGGCCCCGGGCCGTGCCGCTGGTGACGAAGGTCCCTAAAAAACAGGCATTGGGCAACTCCAGGATCGAGGCCGCGGCCTCCGGCGGGGGATCGGCGCTTTTCTCGACCGGCAGGGATTCCCCGGTCAGGACCGATTCGCTGACAAAAAAATCCTTGGTCTGGATCAACCTCAAATCGGCCGGGATGATGGCCCCGGCTTGAAGGAGGACGACATCCCCCGGGACGATTTCGGAAATGCGGATTTCGGTTTCTTTACCGTCTCTTAGGACATAAACCCTGGACTGGACCCGTTTGCCCAGGGCCTCGACCGCGCCCCGGGAACGACGTTCCAAGATATAGGAGAGCCCCACACTGAGAAGGATCATCACCGAAACGATGCCGGTGGATTTGAGTTCACCGATAAGGGCCGAGACGGAGGCGATGATCAGAAGCTGAACGACCAAAGGACTTTTCAGGCGTTGCAGAATGTCGCTCCAAAAACCGGGAAGGCGGTGCTTGGGGAGTTCGTTGGGCCCGAATTTCTCCCTTTGTTCTTCGACTTCCGAGGAGGTGAGCCCTTCCGGGCGGCTGGCTAAGGCACGGAAGGCCTCCATGAGAGAAAGGGAACAGATCTCCTGAAACCGACGTTCATCGGCATTATTCGGCGACGCGGAAGCGGAAAAAGGCTTGTTTTTTTCCGGAAAGGGGCGAAACCAGCGGGTCCTTCTCATGACCGCACCTGTTGGGTGACCGGTTGCGAAAGGATCCCGGTCCATTTAAGGAATTGAAAAAATTGAAAAAAATTTACGTTGCTTCTCGGGCCGGAGATCGGAACGCCTATTAATCCACGGGTTCCGGGTCTTCCACAACCGATGGGGAATGGGAAAAGGGAGGTTTTCACGGTTCACCTCTTCTGGACCGTCGGGGGAGGAACGCGGCCGGAAGTGAACCGAGAGGGGTTTATCGGTCAGGTGGGGGTGTATGCGTCATCCGGAGCGGTATGGTCCCTCGTTCAGATAGGCCGTCTTCCCCCGAGCGGTGTCTCTGCTCTCGGGGTTTTGGTAAAGGGCAACCGCCAGGGTCCGGTTCGCTCATGGTCATCTCTCCTACCATAAGGATTCAGGTGTCCTTTAAAAACGTCTCGATCTCTTTATACCCATCAGGTAGAGCTGTCAATCTTTTTTTAAGGCTTTTTTAAATCAGGGCAGGATAAGGAAAAAGGGGGGTGATACCCCGCCGGGATAGGTGAGGAAGGCAAAAAAGGTCCGGATCGCCATGGGACCCAAAGGGGGACTAAACGATCCATTTTTTCCGGACGTTTCGCATGCTGAAGGCGAAAAGGAGAACGGCGAAAAAGAGCAGGACCAAGAAATTAAGGGGGAGGCCGAGACGGCCTTCTTTGGCGATGAGGGATTTGAGGATATCGGCCCCATAGGTCAAGGGCAGGATATAGGAGAGGGGCCGGAGAAACCAAGGCAGGTCCTGGACCGGGATGAAGAGACCGCAGAGAAAGATCATGGGAAAGCGGAAGAAATTGGAGAAGGTCTGGGCCTCGAAGACTTCGCTGACCGAAACGGCGATAAAAAGACCCAGGAAAGTAGAAGTGGCCGAGATGAGAAAGAGGTCGGCCAGCACCGGGGCCCAGGCGATCCCGGACAGAGGGATCAGAAAAAGGGCCAGGCAAACCGGAAAGAAGGCGTTGATCATCCCGAAGAGGATGGCCCCGGAGGTCTTGGCCAAAATAAGGACGTTCAAGTCCAAGGGGGCGATGAGCAGCCGTTCGAAGGAGCGGCTTCTTCGCTCGAAGGTGATGGTCACGGCCAGCATGGAGGTGGTTCCAAAAAGGATGGACAGGCTCATGACCCCGGGCAGGAGGGAAAGGAGATTGACCGACCAGCCGGATTTGACAAAGACCATGAGGGTCCAGGCCAAAGGAAAGATGATTCCCCAGCTGATGTTGGGCGGTTTGAGGTAATAGGTCTTCATGTCTTTTTTTAAGATATTCCAAAAGGCGACCCAGGCTTTCATCCCTTTCCACCTCCTTTGCCCCCCGGCCCTTTTTCTTGGGTCATTTGATTCCGTTCGATGCCGGTGATCTTGACGAAGACATCCTCCAGGGACGGCCGGATGATTTTGGCCTCGAAAACCGACAGGCCCAGTTGATCCAGAAAGACCACCAGAGGGGTCATGTTGACGGGTTGCCCGGAGTAGCAGTGGATCGTCCGGTCGTTGACGGCTTCCGCGCGGATATGGGGGAAGGCTTGGGATATTTTTTGAGAAAGATCGGGATCCGCGGCCGACAGGGTCAACTGGACCATATGCTCCTGCTGGGCTTCCTGCATCAGTTCCTCTGTGGTCCCTGTGCGCACGATGTTCCCCTTGACCAGGAAGGCGATGCGCCGGCAAAGGCGTTCCGCTTCCTCGATATAGTGGGTGGTCAAAAGGATGGTGAGTCCTCGGCGGTGAAGCACTTGGATCAGGGACCGGATCTGCCGGGCGGCGGCCACGTCGATCCCGGTGGTGGGTTCATCCAGAAACAGGATCTTGGGTTCGTGGATGATCCCGGCGGCGATGGTCAGTTTTCGCTTCATGCCCTTGGAATAGGCCTTGAAAGGGCGACGGCCGGCCTCGGTCAGGTTGAATTGTTCGAGCAGTTCCCGGGCCCGGGATTCCCTCTTTTTTTTGGATATCCCGTATAGGGAGGCGCAGAAACAGAGGTTCTCAAAGCCGTCCAGGTCTTCGTAGAGATTGCTCTCGTCCGGGACGATCCCGATCAGTCCCTGGGCCTGTTTCAGGCCTTCCGGATAAGGGAATCCGGCGACGGTCACCGATCCCGAGGTGATGTGGGCCAAACCCACCAGGACATGGATCGTGGTCGTTTTACCCGCCCCGTTCGGCCCTAACAGGCCGAAGATTTCCCCTTCTTCGAGATGGAAGGAGATCCCCTCCAGGGCGGTAAATCCGTCATATTTCTTGACCAGATGATGGACTTCGACGATGGGCATGTCTTCCCTTTTCTTTGATCTGGATCATCATGATCAGGCAGCGTTTGCCCTGATCCGTTGCCTTTCATCCCGTCCCTGTTTTCGATCCCCCGGGACAGGGGACGGATTTGATGTCCAGGATGGGGGTGCCGTCCAGCATATCCAGACCCTTGACCCGGATACGGTTGCCCTGGACATCCAGGACTTCCAAGACGGACAGTCCGACGGGGTTGGGACGGATGGGGGAATGGGTGCTGAAGACCCCTTTTTTTTCATTGAGATGGGGCGGCTTGACCCGCAGATAGGCGGGGGAGAATTCCGGGCTTTTATGGAAATGGAAGAGGACATAGATTTTATCCCCCCTTTTGATATCGCTCAAGCCCTCCAGATAGGCTTCGTCGATCACCAGGGTCCCTTCCACCTCGGAAATCAAATAACTCCTGGGGATCTCCTTGGCCTCGGTTACGACATGACCGATCGGTTTCAGTTCTATTCCCATATCCTTTATCCCTTGTAGGTCTTCTCCCAATTCATTGTCCTAAAGGGGCCAAGGATTAAAGGGTTTTTCCCCATACCCCTCTCTTGACCCCTTGAAGCCTTGGGTTCTAAAAACCTTTTCTCAGGGCCGACTCTTTTAGAGACGATCCTTCTGTTCTTTGCCCTTATTCTCCTCCACACAAGGATGGGTTTTAGAATCCCCATGGCATTTCCGGATCTGTTCCGGGGTGCATTCTTGAGGAGTGCCCTTCAGTTGATCGGGCTGTTGACAGCAGTCTTGGCAACACATCATGGTCACCTCCTTTTTCCTTTTGATATTTCCTTCCGGCAGGGTCTTGATGCAGATGATTCCGGTGGGGGGCGGGTTTTCGACCCATTTAAGGAGCTGGGCGGCCAAGTCCCGGATGGCCTCTTTATTCACGGAATAATGGGTCCAATAGCCCCGTTTTTCCCCCCGGACGAATCCCGCCTTCCTCAGGATCTGCAAGTGTTGCGAGGCCGCGGCCTTGGATATACCCAGCCGGGAGGCTAAGGCGCCGACGCACAGGTCATTGTTTATTAGGAGTTTTAATAAGTTAAATCTGGTTGGGTCGGACAGGACCCTGAGGTTTTCCATCGTAATAATTAAGTTTTTTTTAATTTGATTAAGTTATTACTTAAATTAAATTACCCCTTCTTGGCCGCCTTGTCAAGGGAAAAGACCTTGGGGAAAGAATTTTCCCTCTGGATCGACTCTTCCTTGACAATATCCTTTTGAACGGGTATTTTCCCGGCTGACCCATACCATGATCGGCCCATCTTCCATGCTCCTCGACGCCTCCATTTTTTCTTCCTATTCCCAATGGCTCTTGACCGGGCTGATTCTTTTCTTGGCCCAGACGATTTATGTCCTCTTCGGCTTTGGATTGGGACTGATCGCCGTGGGTATCCTGGCCCTTTTCATTCAACCCTTAACCCATGTGATCGTGATCTTGCTCTTTGTCGCCTTGCCGGCCGAGGCCTATGTCATCTTCACCTCCTGGCGAAAAATCGAATGGAAAGGCCTGTCCATCCTGGCCGCAGGGGTCACGATCGGGACCGTTTTAGGGACCCTGATTTTGAAATATGGAAATCCGGTATTCATCTTGACCGTCTTGGCTGGGTTCCTGATAACAGCCGGTTTCCTTTTTTTAATCACCGACTCCGCCCGGGTTATCCGCTGGCCCCTATGGGTTATACCGGTCATCGGCCTCAGCGCCGGCCTCTTGGCCGGCATGTTCGGAACCGGCGGACCGCCTCTCATTTTCTATTATCACTTATCCGGCTTGAAAAAAGAGGCCTTCCGCGGAAGCCTGATGGCCCTTTTCACCCTGATGGCCTTGATCCGAATCCCTTCCTATGCCTTGGCCGGTCTGATCACCTTGCCCAGAATCGTCTCCTCCCTTTACCTACTTCCGGCCGTCGTGGGGGGGATCTGGCTGGGAAACCGCATCCATGTGCGCATCTCCGAGGAGGGGTTCCGCCGTCTGGTCAGTATCGGGTTGATCATCATCGGAGGCCTTCTGTTGTTGAAACGATATCCATAAACCGCAAGAGGCCTTAGGATCGTATTTTTTCCTCCTCCGGGCCGGCTATGCTTTTTTCTTGACAATCTTCCTGAATAATCAGTAAGATAAAACCCCTTTTCCCCGGCGGTTTCAGGTAGAAGGATTTTGGTCATCTTTCGGGATCATCCGGAAGCCCCTTTCTTTTCCCCCGACTGAAAAGAACACACCCAAAGATCCTGTTTCCGCCCCGGGGAGTTATTTCGTTAACCAGGAAAGGAAAAGGATATGCCCAACCCCAATTTCAGTTCCGGCCCTTGCAGCAAAAGACCCGGCTGGACCTTGGACGCCTTGAAAGACGCTTTAGTCGGGCGTTCCCACCGTTCCGCACCGGGCAAGGAAAAACTGGCCAAGGCCATTCAAGAGACCAAGAGGATCCTGGAAATGCCCGATGATTTTTTGTTGGGCATCATGCCCGCCTCCGATACCGGGGCCTTCGAAGCGGCCATGTGGAGCCTTTTGGGCCCCAAACCGGTGACGGTCCTGGTCTGGGAGAGTTTCAGCCAGGGCTGGGCCACGGATGTTTCCGGACAACTGAAGCTCAACCCCACCATCCTCAAGGCCGAATACGGAAAGATCCCGGATTTGAAGGCCGTGGATTGGTCCAATGATGTGGTCTTCGTGGCCAACGGGACCACCAGCGGGGTCAAGGTCCCTCATTGGGACTGGATCCCCCAAGACCGCGAGGGGCTCTCCCTGTGCGACGCCACCAGTGCGGCCTTCGCCATGGAGATCGACTGGACCAAGATAGACGCCTTGACCTTCTCCTGGCAAAAATGCCTGGGCGGGGAGGCGGCCCACGGCATGCTGGCCTTGAGCCCGCGGGCCGTCCAGCGCCTGGAATCCTATGACCCCCCCTGGCCCTTGCCCAAGATCTTCCGTATGAAAAAGGGCGGGGCGGTCAACAAGGCCATCTTCGCCGGAGAGGTGATCAACACCGTATCCATGCTCTGCGTCGAAGATTACCTGGACGCCCTGAAATGGGCCGGTGGGATCGGCCTGAAAGGTCTCATCGCCCGCAGCAAAGCCAATCTCAAGGTAATCGAGGATTGGGTGGCCAAGACCGATTGGATCGCCTTTTTGGCCGAGAGCCCGGAAATCCGCTCGAACACCTCGGTCTGCCTGAGCGTGACCGCTCCCAAGTTCAAGGCCCTTTCCCAGGAAGAGCAGTCCCGATTCATCAAGAGCGTGGTCAGCGAACTGAGCAAGAAAAACGCCGCCCACGACATCGGCTCTTATCGGGACGCCCCTCCGGGGTTCCGCTTCTGGTGTGGACCGACTATCGAAGCCGAAGATGTCAGGATCGCCTTGGCCGAGTTGGAGAAGGTCTATTTGGAAAAGGCGGCGGCCCTGTAAGGCCTTTTGAAGGCGTTAGGACAAAAAGGAACGGGAAAGGGGACCTGAAAAGCGTTGCCGGGCCCCTTTCTTGTTTTTGGGACACCTCATCAGTATCCTTCTCTACGAGACCCTGCCATCCGGGGAAGAGGGACTTCTTTTGCCTGATCCGAACTTTTTCTGCTTGCCTTTCCCGTCGGAATTTTCTATGGAGTTAATATTGCTCCCGGCGGTGGGGATCTTTGCATTAACGGTTCCACGGCGTCGGCCGTGTTCTCCAGGATGGAAATATTCCTGAGCAGGACCGATCAGTATAAGTTGAAAAAGAAAGGAGGAGAAAGATGAGCCAGAAGATCTATTATCCCGAGTACAGCAAAAAATATCCGCTTTTGATCACCCATTTCATGCGCCGGCCTTTGGCCATGTATCCGGACGACATCGCCATCGTCTACCGCAACGATGAAGGCAAATATTTCCGCTTCACCTGGCGGGAGTGGTACCGGCGCACCTGTCAACACGCCCATCTCCTGAAGGCCTTGGGGGTGAAGGAAGGCGACCGCGTGGGGGCCATGGCCCTGAATCATCACCGCCACCTGGAAAACATCTTCGCCACCGTCGGCATCGGGGCCATTTCCCATCCCATCAACATCCGGCTTTCATTGGATCACATGGCCTATGTCATCACCCACGCCGAAGACAAGGTCATTTTTGTGGATGAAATCCTTTTGCCCTTGGTGGAGCTCCTTTATGACCGGATCAAACCGGCCGTGGAGAAGTTCGTTTATATGTCGGACAAACCGGGACTGCCCAAGACCAAGGTCGAGCCCCTCTATGAATACGAGGCTTTGCTCAAGGAACAACCGGATACCTTCGATTGGCCCTGGCTGGACGAAGACACCCACGCCACCCTCTATTACACCACCGGGACTACGGGATTACCCAAGGGGGCCCTCTATACCCATCGTCAGGTCTATCTGCAATGCATCCATACCCTGGAAAGGGCGGGGAATTCGGTAACCCTGCCCGACGATCCTCCCCGTCCCAACCAAATGAACTTCTTCGCCGTCATCCCCTTTTTCCACATCCACGCCTGGGGGACGCCTTTCATGATGGTCCACGGGGCGGCCAAGATGGTCTTTTCCAGTAAATACACCCCAGAAAGCTTTTGTGAGCTCATTCAGAACGAAAAAGTGAACGCGGCGGTGATGGTCCCGACCATGTTGGCCATGCTCTTGGAATATCCGGATCTGGACAAATGGGATCTGAGCAGCTTGACCAACATCTCCATTGGAGGAGGGGCCTTGCCTTTGGGCCTGAAAAAGAAGGCGGAGAAGCTCTTTCCCCATATGCGGGCCTCCTCCGGATACGGTATGTCCGAGACCATGGCCGGCGTCATCACCGCGGTAGTGAAAAGGAACATGGTCGATTGGCCCAAAGAGGAGATCGACAAGGTCCTGGTCAAGACGGGTCTACCCATGTATCCGGCCATCGAGGCCCGGGTGGTGGATGAAAACGGGAATGATGTACCCCATGACAACGAGACCATCGGTGAGATCATCCTCCGCGGCCATTGGATCACCGAACAATATTACAAAGATCCGGAAAAGACGGCCGCCGCCTGGCGGGATGGCTGGTTCCACACGGGCGATGCGGCCAAAATCGATCAGGACGGTTACATCATCATCGCCGACCGCATCACCGACGTTATCCGCAGCGGTTCGGAGATGGTCCCCACCGTGCTCCTGGAAAACCTGACCAGCAACGCCGAATTCGTCCTGGAGGCCACTTATGTGGGGGTCCCGGACGAAAAGTGGGGCGAGATCCCCATGGCTTTGGTCAAGGTGATCCCCGGTACGGATAAGAAGGAAGAGGACATCCTCAAGTTCCTCCAGGAAGAGGGTGTGGAAAAAGGAAAGATCACCAAGTGGATGCTCCCCGTCTATGTCGCCTTCGTGGACGACATCCCCAAGACCAGTGTCGGGAAATACGATAAGATCACCGTTCGAAAACGGATCGAGGAGTTCAAGGCCAAGGCCAAGAAGGTCCGTTGATTCGGCGGTAAGGACTTGAAAATCATTGGGAAGCCGTCGCAGGACGCCCTTGCGGCGGCTTCCTTGTTCTAAGCCCATCTCCCGGCGGAGAGGTTGTTTTTCCTTGCATTTCCGTCTTGACGGAATCGTTTGCTTTGCCTATATTCTTCCCGGTTTATCCGGGGTAGCCATAAGTCCGCATATTGTAGGGAGACCACAATGAATTTTTTTGACGACAAGATCGCCGAAAGGTTGGGGGGAATACGGTTCGGGACTTCCACGGAGATATACAAGTTCGAGGCCATTAAAAGGGCCAAGGCCGCGGCCAAAAAGGAACACCCGGACATCCCCATCATCGACATGGGGGTGGGGGAGCCGGATTGGCCGGCCGATCCCCTGGTGGTCGAGACCTTGGCCGTCGAGGCCGGCAAACCCGAAAACCGCTGGTATGCCGACAACGGCATCCCCGAATTTCAGCAGGAGGCGGCCCGTTATTTGGAGCGGGTTTACGGTCTTTCCGGGATAGACCCCGAGCGGCACATCATTCACGGCATCGGCTCCAAGCCGATCTTGGCCATGTTACCTTTGTGTTTCATCAATCCCGGCGATGTGCTCCTGACCACGGTCCCCGGCTATCCGGTGACCGCCACCTACACCAAATACCTGGGCGGCGAAGTTTATCCCCTGCCTTTATGGGAAGAAAACCATTTTCTGCCCGATCTCGCTTCCATCCCTTCGGACATCTTGAAAAGGGCCAAGGCCCTCTATCTGAATTATCCCAACAACCCCACCGGGGCCGTGGCCGGTCCGGAATTTTTCCGCGAGGTGGTCGCCTTCGCCCAAAAAAACGGGCTGGTCGTGATCCACGACGCCGCCTATTCGGCGCTGACCTATGACGGCTACGCCCCGTTGAGCTTTCTTTCGGTGGAGGGGGCCATGGAGGTGGGGGTGGAGGTCTTTTCTTTGTCCAAATCCTTCAACATGACGGGTTGGCGGATGGCCTTTATCTGCGGAAATCCCAAGGCGGTACAGGCCTACGCCACGGTCAAGGACAATACCGATTCCGGTCAATTCCGGGCGATCCAAAAGGCGGCCGTTACCGCCTTGCGTCATCCGGAAATCACCCGCAAAACGGTGGAAAAATACTCCCGGCGTTTCGATCTGTTGGTGCCGGCCTTACAGGAAGTGGGATTTGCGGCCCGCAAACCCAAAGGATCCTTTTACTGTTATGTGCGGGCCCCGAAAGGGACGGCGGATGGGGTGGTCTTTAAGACGGCGGCCGAGTGCTCCGATTTCCTGATCCGCCGGGCCCAGATCTCCACCGTCCCTTGGGATGAGGCCGGGCCTTTTTTAAGGTTCTCCGTTACGTTCGAGGCCGAAACGCCTCAAAAGGAGGCCGAGATCATCGGCGAGATGAAGCAACGCCTGCAAAGGCTGAAATTGGTCTTTGAGTAGATCCGGCGGATCTCCCCACAGGATCCTATCATGAGGGGTGACCGCCGGGCTCTTCCCCAAAGGAATGAAGGTTTATAAGTTTTTTACGACCTCGGTATAACCTCTAACCAGCCTCCGGATGACCTCACCGGCGTTCAGGATTTCTCTGATCAAACCGGCCGAAGCCCCGCAGTAGGCCTCGCCGTTGTCCAGATCGCCTTCCAATCCGGCCCGCCGGGAAGGGGCATGGCCCATGAATGCCCGGATCTCCTCCGCATCGGCCCCGGCCGCTTCCATGGCCAAAAGGGTCTGGGTGAATTCGGTGTTTTTCAGGCTCCGGGAAGGGATTAAAGGACGACAAGTGATGACCGTATCGGTGTCCTGGGCGCGGAGGACGGCCTCTTTGTAGTTGGGGTGGGCGATACATTCGCTGGTGGCCAGAAAGCGGGTACCCAGTTGGACCCCTTGGGCGCCGAGGGCGAAGGCGGCGACGATCCCTCGGGAATCGGCGATTCCTCCGGCGGCTATAACCGGGATGGTCACGGCGTCGGCCACCTGGGGAAGCAAGGCAAAGAGGGGCAGTTCATCCGGACCGTTGCGGGCCGCAGCCTCCACCCCTTCGGCGATGACGGCATCCACCCCGGCCGACTGGGCCACCTGGGCCTGTTTGACATTGCTGACCACATGGAGGACCCGCATCCCTCCGCTCTTGAGCATTTCGGTGTAAAGGCGGGGATCCCCGGCGGCGGTTACGGCCACTTTTACCCCTTCAGACAAAAGGAGATCCAAGAGTAACCCGCAGTCCCTCAGGTCCAAGGGGATGTTGACACCGAAGGGTCTGGCGGTCAGGGACCGGGCCTTTTCGATCTGCCCCTTCAGGTTCTGTACCGGATCGCCCTGGGGTTCCATGGCGGCCATAGGGCTGATGACGCCCAATCCCCCGGCATTGGATACGGCGGCGGCCAATCCGGCGTCGGCCAGCCAGAGCATGCCGCCTTGAAGGATAGGATAATCAATGCCCAGGAGCGAACAAAGGGGGGTCTTTTTCATCATCAATCCGACGACGGTTTCTTTTTGGGTTGCTGGACCACCATCTCCTTACCGCAGCAAACCGGATTCCCCTCGCCGGGCTTGGTGCAGAGGATGACCGTCCCGCATTCCGTGCACTCGTATCGTTTGCCCAATTGACTCATGTAACTTTCTCCTTCCTTCTCCTATTTCTTGATCACCATGGGCTGACCGCAGCAATAAAGGGTCCCTTTGCCTCCTTTGGTGACGATGTAGGTGCCGCCGCATTTTTCGCAGGTGTATTTTTTCCCTACCTCATTGGCCATGGCATAAAACTCCTTTCGACGGATTGGAAACCCCTGATGGAAATCCAAGGGATTATCTTTGTCCATTAGGGCCCTTGAACTTCAGGGGGCAGGGGCCTCGGATAGGCTTTCCCGTCAATATTATAATCCTTCCAGGCCCCAGGTCAATTGGGAGTTTTTCCGTATTCCTCGGCCAGCTTTTTCCGGGAAAGTTTTCCCAAGGCGTTGCGGGGCAGTTCGGGAAGGAAGATCACCGACCGGGGACACTTGTAAGAGGCCAGGCGGCTGCGGGTGAATTCGATGAGTTCTTCGGCCGTTGCCTCTTCACCCGGATGCAAGACCACCAGGGCCCGAGGTTCCTGCCCCCATTCCAGGCTGGGGACGCCGATGACCGCCGCGTCGGCCACCTTGGGATGGGCCAGGAGGGCCTCTTCCACCTCCCGGGGGGAGATGTTTTCGCCGCCTCGGATGATCAGATCATCGGCCCGGCCGGAAAGGTAAATATAACCCTCTTCATCCATATAGCCCAGATCGGAGGTGCGCAGCCAGCCGTCGGGGGTGAAAGCCCTAGCCGTTTTTTCCGAATCCTGCCAGTAGCCGCTCATGATGCGGGGCCCGCGGACGACGATCTCCCCGACGACTCCCGGGGGGAGGGGATTCCCCTCTTCGTCAATGATCCGGACTTCCACATCGGGCAAAGGCCGACCGATGGAAGAGGCCAGCCGTTTCAGTTTCTTTTCCCTTTCCTCCGGGCTTCCGCTGAGATCGTGGTCTTCCGGCCCGAGCATGGCGATGGTCGAGGCGGTCTCGGTCTGGCCGAAGGCGTTGATGAAAGAGACACCGGGGAAGGCCTCGATGGCCTTTTGGATCACTTCAAAGGGCATGGCCGCCGCGCCGTAAGTGATGATCTTCAAACTGGAGAGGTCGTGGGTCTTGAATTCCGGGTGGTCCATGAGCTGTTTGAGCATGGTCGGGACCAGCATGGCCCGGTCGGGCCTTTCCCGCTCAACGGTTTCCATCCATTCCTTGACCTCGAATTGGCGCATCAAAATCAGGGTGCGCCCGCCGTAGACGGCGGCCAAGACGCCCTGCATGCCGGCCACATGGTACAAAGGGACGGTGAGGATGTTTTTTTCTTCAACCTCCGGATCGGCCGGGTCCACATTGGCCAAGAGGTAAGCGGAGAAACTTTCGTGGCTCAAGAGAACGGCCTTGGGACGGCCGGTGGTGCCGGAAGTGTAAAGGAGAATGGTGGTATCCGTGTCTTCAATTTCCATGAAGTATTCCTCGTCCGGGGCCGAGGAGATCAAGGCCTCGTATTCCAGCATCCCTTCTTCCGAGCCTTCGACGGCGATGCATTGCTTAAGACCGGTCAAGTGGGGGAGGATCTCTCGGATCAGGCCGATATAACGCTTTCCGACAAAAAGTATTTTTATGTCGGCCCGGTTGATCATATAAGTCAATTCCTCGGCCTTGGCCCGGAAATTCAAGGGCACGAAAATGGCCCCGCCTTTGGCCGCGGCGAAATAGGCCTCGATATACTGGGGGAGATTGACGCTCAGCATCCCCACCCGCGTTTCTTTGCCGACGCCGAGTTTGGCCAGGGCCTGGGCCAGGCGGTTGATCCGTTCGTTGGTTTTTTCATAACTTTGCCGCCGGTTTTCAAAAACCAGAAAATCCCGCTCGGGACAGATGGAGACGGCGATGTTTAAAATGTCAACGGTGTTCATTTACATTCCTCACTTTCAAATCATGATACTGGATACTGGATACTGGATACTGGATGCTGGATACTGGATACTGGATGCTGGATACTGGATGCTGGATGCTGGATGCTGGATCCTCGATCCTCGATCCTTTATCCTGTATTCTGAACTCTGAACTAACTACTCATTTAAAGGCGCAGCGCCAAGCGCCTTTCCAGCTCCAACCCCTGATCCAATGGGAGATCCAATCCTCTTAAGACCGCCTCCTTGGCCGCTCGAACCGCTCGAGGATTTTTATCGGCGATGAGTCGGGCCGTCTGTTCAGCTTCGGAAAAGAGCCTTTTCCTGGGGACCACCCGATTGACCAGCCCTATCCGCCGGGCCTCGGCCGCGTTGATCCAACGGTTGGTCAGCATCATCTCCAAAGCCGGTCCCATCCCCACGGCCCGGGGGACGGTTTGGGTCCCCCCGGCGGCGGGGATGATGCCTAAAGACGCCTCCGGAAGCCCGAAGCGGGCCTCTTCCGAGGCCAGGACCAAATCAGAGCAGAGGGCGATTTCGATGCCGGAGCCCAAACAATAGCCATGGACGGCGGCGATCAAGGGTTGAGGCATGGTAGTAAAAAGCCGCCAGAGATCACTGTCGAACCGTACCTCCCGAGCGGCGGTGGGAGGTGGGGCGGTGAGGAACTCATTGAGGTCCGCTCCGGCGCAAAAGGCCTTTTCCCCGGCCCCCCGGATCAGGATCACCCGGATGTCTTCGTCCAAGCGGAAGGCGCTCAGGGCCTCAAACAATTCGTCCCGCATGGCCATGTTGTGGAGGTTCATCACCTCGGGCCGGTTGAGGATGATGAGACCCAGGGTTTCTTTCTTTTCCAGGATCAGGGTCTCGAACGCGTTCATCGTCCTTCGAACTTGGGGCTTCTTTTCTCCCGAAAGGCCATGATGCCTTCCCGGCGGTCTTGGGTGGTATGAAGCAGGAAGTAGAGGTCCGCCTCTAAGCGCAGTCCCTGCTCTAAGGTCAGGTCCAGGCCCTTGAGGACCGCTTCCTTGGCGTAGCGCAAGGCGATCGGACCTTTAGCGGCCAACTCCGTAGCCAGGTTGAAGGCCGAGGCGTTCAATTCTGCGGCGGGCACTATTCCATTGACCAGACCGATGTCTTTGGCCTCGGCCGCGTTGATCGCCTTACCGGTCAGGATCATCTCCATGGCCCGCAGACGGCCGATCAACCGGGGGAGACGCTGGGTCCCTCCGTCAAAAGGGATTTCGCCCGAAGCAATTTGGGGCAGGGCAAAGGAGGCCTCTTCGGCGCAAAGGCGGAGGTCGCAGGCCAAAACCAATTCGAGGCCCTGACCGTAGGCCCTCCCCGCAATGGCGGCGATGACCGGTTGGTTGAAGGAGGCGATGATCGGCGTTAGGGATAGGTAAGTTAAAGCCTCTTCACGGGAAGGGAACCGCCGCCAGGCCTCGGGATCGGTGCCGATACAGAAATCCGGGCCTTGGGCCGTAAGGAGCAAGACGGAAAGGCCGCTGTCCCAACCGATCCCGGCTCGGAGGGCTTGGAATTCGGAGACCATCTCCGCCGTGACCGCATTGTGGCTGTTGGGGCGGTTCAAAGTGATGACGCCGACAGGGCCTTCTTGTCTAAATAAGACGGACGGTTCTTTCATAGGCGGTTAGGGCTTTAGAAAGCGGTTTTAAGAGGATCATACCCCGAATCGGTTGCCAAAGTCAACGCAAGGCCTGCTTTGACTTCCGTGGGGAGAAAAAAACCATCCCAAGGATGGTCCGGGGCGATCCTTTTTTGTGACAAAACCATTTCCTTTCTGTCTCTTCAGGTTCAGGTTCCTTCCCATAAGAGGGATAAGGGGTCAGGTCTTGCAATATAACATTAGCCTATCCTTTATATTTAAGGGGATAAGGGGTCAGGTCTTGCAATATAACATTAGCCTATCCTTTATATTTATATTCTTTTGACAGGGCCTGGGGGAAAAGTCACCTTTATCTTCACAAATGGCCCTATATCGGTTTAACGAAAGACAAAAAATGCGAATCTACCTTGATTAATATAATGTTTCAGTAGTATTCGGACAGAATCGGGACAAAAAAGGTGTTAGTTGAGACGCTCAAAAGATGCTAAGATATAGAGGAGGAGGAAGATGAATGAGCGTAGAACTAATGCCAGCCGATCAAAGGAAAGCCCGAAAATTAAGTCCCGAGGAGAAGCTTCAGATTTTGAGGGAATGGGAGCAAAGCGGCAACGGGGTGGAAATAGCCCAAAAGCATCAAATCCATCCCCAAACCTTATACCGATGGAAAAGGGCCATGGAACAGGGTGCCCAGACCTATTTGAGGGGCACCCGTCCGAAAGTGGATCCGGAGGTGAAGCAGTTACGGGTCGAGAACCAGAAACTGAAAGAGACGGTATCCCTATTAAGCCAGGAGTTGATGTTGTTAAAAAAAAAGATGAACTTGGTCTGAGTAACCGTCTGAAGGGATGCCGTTATGGTCCGGCACAGAGGGAACGGATTATTCAAGAGGTGGAAGACCGTTACGCCAAAGGCATCCAAAAGGCCAAGACCCTCAGATCCCTGGGGGTCAGCCGTTCGACCTATTATGGCTGGCTTAAGCGGACCCCGAGGGCTTCGGCTTCCATCTCTATTCTGGCCTTAACGGAGGTTGAAGCCCGGGCCGTCATGAAGAAGAAGCAGGCCGAGCCCCAGTTAAGCCATCGCCGGATCAGTGGGGTTTTGAGACAGGAAGGGTATTCTGTCAGCCCTTCCACCTGTTATCGTATCCTTAAAGAACGGGGTTGGGTTTGGCCTCAGCCCCTCCGGGAAGCCCCCTGGAAGGTTCCCCATTTTGAGCCCTTCCGCCCCAATCAGATCTGGGGGGAGGATTGGACGGTGTTAACCATAGCGGATTTGAGGTATTATCTCTTGGCCCTCATGGATTATTTTTCCCGATATATCCTGGCCTGGGGGATTGTCCCGACCGTTACCCAAAAAGAAGTCCAACAGCTATTGACCTTGGCTTATTTTAACGAAGGTCTGGAACGGGAGGAGCACAAGCCCATGCTTCGGGCCGATTTGGGATCGCCGAATACGGCCAGGAAGACCAGAAGACTAATCAAGGATCTGGAAATGCTCCTTCGCCTGAGCCGGGTCCATCGCCCCACGGATAACGCCCGGCAGGAACGCTGGTTCCGAACGGCCAAGCAGGAAGAGATTTACTGTTATCCGACCTATCCGTCATTGGAACTGGCCAGAAGCTCCATAGGGGATTATATCCGCTATTACAATGAGAAACGGCCGCACCAAGCATTATGGAATTATACCCCGGCCTTTGTCCACCGGTTAGGTAATAAAACCCAGCTCTTGGACCTTTACCGAGAGTCTACCCGAATGGCCAAAGAACGGAGAATTTCGTTGAACCGTATGAAAAAAGAAACCCGTGTCGTCTGCGTCAATTACTAACACCTTTTTTTACTTGACCTGTCTGAAACAGTACAGTTATGCTGAAACAGTGTAAGTAAAAAAGGAAAATTTCAGAATAACTCGAGACTAATTTAAATATGCCTATTCTTAAGAAAATTTTACCCGGAGGGAACCACGTTCTCATATAGAGATAAAACGAAATATGGAATCACGTATTTATCTGGGTTGAGACTATGTGTCCTGATTCAAACAAAAAAGACATTCCTTTTTTAAACGGTGATTGGGTGATTGATCGACACAATCCGGGTCAGCTAGGCCAATATACTGGCAAGTGGCGTAAAGCAGGTCCGCATGTTATGTTGCAAATAATTTACCCTAGCGGTAGAACAAGCTATCGTCCATTGTCTTCGCTTGAATCTATGCAACCTGGACGTTCGATAGAAGAACAACTGCTAAAAGGAAATTTTGGCCGGCTTAGAGATCTTCAACGCCTCATAACATATGAAAAACTTAAGGGCACTCTTCACGAAGTAATTTACTCAATGGAGGCGGCTCAGATCGATTTTTACCCATATCAATTCAAACCGGTTTTGAAGTTCATCAACTCACCTAACGAGCGGCTCATTATCGCAGATGAGGTAGGCCTTGGTAAGACCATTGAAGCGGCACTGATTTGGATGGAACTTCAGGCAAGACGCCGAGCCCGGAGATTATTGGTGGTATGCCCTAAGTTTCTCGCAGAAAAGTGGTGTGATGAACTCCGTAACAAGTTCATGTTCGATGCTCGAATCGTTGATTTCATAGATTTGAAACGTGAAATCTTGGATCTAAAATCTAATGGACCAGGCCACTCTTTCATACTCATCTCTACTTATACAGGGCTTCGTCCCCCCAAAGCCGAATTGAAATGGCTAAAGGAGCATCCTGACGAGGAAGAAGTATCCGAGAAAACAGCCTTTCTTCATGAATTACGTCATTGGTTACTAGAATATGATCCTTTCGATATGGTAATCTTTGATGAGGCTCATTACATGAGGAACCCTGCAACTACTACATTTCATCTTGGAGAGTGCCTTTCCACAAGTGCTGGTTCGGTCCTCTGTTTGTCTGCAACGCCAGTAAACAATAGTAATACAGATCTGCACAGTTTGCTTCGTCTTATTGATGAAAGCTTTTTCGAAACGCAATCTATGTTTGAGGAACTGCTTGAAGCAAATCGTCCAGCAGTGCAAGCAGGTAATGCTCTGGCACGAACCCCTGTGGACAAAACTCTTCTAGAGCGAGCCGTAAAAGGGATGGAGGAAAGTCGATTTATTAGCCAGTCTCCTATCTTTAGACAATTTCGTGAAGCCATTGAGCGCCTTACACCAGAAGACAAAGCGCAACTATCAAAATGTCAAGACCTTTTAGAAAAGCTTAATCTTTTGGGTAGTTACGTAAACCGAACTCGGCGAGTCCAGGTAAAGGAAAAACGGCCTCTAAGGGATCCACTTGTCCTAAATGTTAAATATACTCCTGAGGAAATGCGTCTGTATCAGGCAATTCTTTCAATCGTTAGGCAAAGATGTCGCCAAGATAGCCGACCATTTCATATTTTTCAGGAACTTGGTCTCCAATTGCGTGCTGCAAGCTCCTTACCGGTGTTGGCCCAAGAGATTAGGGATGGGCGGTTTGGCAATGGACAAGAACTTTTTAATGAAGCTATAGGCGAAGAAGTTTTTGAAGATTTATTTGATGAAGGAACAAACGGAGATTTTAAAATATTTGATTTAACTCACCTTCTAGACTATGATTTTGAGAAGAATGATAGCAAATATTACCAACTCCGCAATATGCTTAAAGAGGTAGTTCAAGATGAAAAAGTTATCGTCTTTGTATATTATCGCCAGACACTTTTGTATTTAAGACATCGGTTAATGGCAGACGAAATTAACGTCGCTATGATCCATGGGGGAATGATAAATGAGCAACGTTGGAGGGAAATTGACCGCTTTAAAGATCCACGGGGTCCACGAGTGTTACTTTCCTCCGAGGTTGGTAGTGAGGGCATAGATCTACAATTCTGCAGGATAATTGTGAACTACGATATGCCATGGAACCCTATGAGAATAGAACAAAGGATTGGACGTATTGACCGAATGGGCCAGCTAGCAAATCGTATCTCTGTGGTAAACTTCAAAGTAAAGGATACCATTGAAGAAAAGCTATACGATAGATTACATTCCAAACTTGAACGTTTTGCTAATAGCCTCGGCGACCTCGAGCCAATAATTGGCCGAGAAGTAAAGCATTTAACCATAGAACTCCTAAGCAAAGAACTGAGCGCCGAAGAAGAAAAACAGTTGATGGAGCAAACCGAACGTGTGATTGAAAATCGGCTACTGCAGATCCAAGCACTTGAAGAGTCGGAGGATACACTCATCGCTTTTTCTGATTATGTTCAGCGAAAAATTGAAGAGGATCGGGACAAAGGTAGATATATTCAACCAGAAGAACTAGAAGACTATATTATAGACTTTTTTGAGAGAGAATTCCAAGGATGTGAAGTTAATCAAAACACTCCATTCAATGGCTGCATTCGGATCCGGTTGAACCAGGAAGCTCGTTCATCATTGGGGAACTTCATTGGTGAAGACCGGTCAATGAGCGTACGTCCGCTTCGTCAAAGGGAATTTATCATTACCTTTCGTAGAGGAATAATTCAAAGTATTCCTCTCA